>Ga0307515_10004139_pt1 | contig 30208 bp, 25 predicted proteins | sample 17_EM_MG_FD_194513 | JGI IMG/M metagenome (GOLD analysis project Ga0307515, IMG submission 194513) | Populus trichocarpa ectomycorrhiza microbial communities from riparian zone in the Pacific Northwest, United States - 17_EM | ecosystem: Host-associated > Plants > Roots > Unclassified | place... | reverse complement strand
AAAAATTTATTTAAACAAAAAAAATTAAATTTAAAAAAACATGATTTACACCACATTTCCAAACACTATTGAAAACTTCATGCATCATCATTATGCAACAAACATGTTACGATACCATACGCATTGCATTGTTCTATCAATCCAAGATTTGATGTAAAAAAGAAATTAATTTATTATTAAATCATGAATTTAAATTAAAAAATATATTATTAAATCACGAATTTAGATTGAAAAATATCTCGATATTCATATATATTTAGATTTAATAAGAATAATTTAATGAGATTAATAAAACCTGACTTAATTAGGTTTTAAATCAATTAAAGCTTAAAAAGGAAGGGAAACGACCATCCCTTCCTGCATCATCATTATGCACTAAACAAATTACAATAATATATGAATAATATATGTTGCACATGTTTTTTTAATATGGTTTATTATAATTCAATATCATATATTATATATTCTTGTATCTATCAATTATCCAGGATTTAATTAAAAAAACTTAATTTATTAGAATTTCATATTTAAATTGGAAAATATTTTAATCTTTATTTATTTAAATTTGATAAAGATAATTTGATAGAAATAATAAAATCTAATGAAATTAGGAATTTAATAGTGATTTTATAATAAAACATGTTCAATTAAAACTTAAAAAAAATAATAAAGTAACCGACAATCATCACAAGCAAAATATAGCCACATGCATCCATGTTCATGGTTCTGGCAGGGAATTTTTTATCTCTACACTCTAGTTCGAATTTTTGTGTGTATGTTTGTTATTAATGTGATGTCTTATTTATTTAATGGGCTTGCAAGGTATTTAATGAATTTAGAAATTAACCGTAATATATGTAAGCTGAGCGAACAACTGAATTATATATATATATATATATATATATATATTGTCCGACCAACAAATTCTAAAAATTAATCACTGTATAAATCTCTTCAATAACTTTAAAAAAATTCAAACTCATAAAGCAAATTCAAAATCTAACTATCTTCATCAACATAACGTGGATCGCCTCCTCTCTCTCGTCTCTGTAATCACATTAGCTGTAACTAAAAATAGTAAAAAGGAACAGCCTCCCCCTCCCCCTCCATCTTTCTTTCCCCTTGTTAGCCTTTCCAGTTTCTAGATTTTACTAGAAAGTCAAGCCCTTCAGAAGAAAACACAATCTGATTTTGACCGGGGTTTGCCGGAGGAGATGGAAGTGCCAAGCGACGACGCTGTTTTGATCGAGAAAGGAAAGAAGGCAGGAGATCCTCACGTGATCACCGTTAATTGTCCCGACAAGACCGGCCTTGCCTGCGATATTTTTCATGTAATTCTTGACTATGGACTTTACATTACCAAAGGAGGTAGTTATTCTTACCAATATTATTTGGTTTTGTTTTTATTAATTAATTATTACAATTATTGAAGTGATAATTATGGAGCAGATGTTTCAACTGATGGGAAATGGTGCTACATAGTACTCTGGGTGGTTCCACACTCACGGTCCATTATAAGATGGACTCATTTGAAGAACAGACTTTTATCTGTATGCCCTTCATGTTCGGTCTCCTTTTACTGGAACCAGCAGCAATCCAAGTCTTGTCCGGTTTACTTGTTGAAGTTCTTTAGTCTCGACAGGAAAGGATTGCTGCATGGTAATTAATAGAGTACATTTTTATTTTTTTTAATCTTTGCTTTCGTCTATGCTTACTGCTTCCTTGGGTTAGTCTGATGATGATAATTCTATCTCTGATGCAATTTGAAAATGTTTTTCTTGTTAGATGTTAATCAGGTTTTGTGTGAGCTGGAGCTAACAATCCAGAGGGTCAAAGTTACTACAACCCCAGATGGCAGAGTCTTGGACCTCTTTTTCGTTACTGATAAACTGTAAGATTTTTCTCTTTTGGAATTTATTCGAATTCCTGTCTTGGGTGGGGTCAATCTTGATTTTTTCTACTGTATAAGGAGAATTCTGTCCTGCCTTTTAATTCAAGTCAATGGAAAAATTGTCTAAACCACTCACTGCATATCTTAGGCCTTGAGTTACTGAGGGCTGAGGTAACGTAAGCTAGTACTTCCTTGGTTTTTTGTTATGGAGTTTGAGTGAATAGAGATGGCAGCTACTTTGTTATCCTTGGAACCTATCATCTACCGTGCCTATTTATGGCATGGTTCTTCCCAAGTTTTTGCTGACCTACCAATTTTTTTCATGAACAATTGACAATGACATGATAAGAATGATGATCTATACTTCGTAGTGAAGTGAATGGTTGTTCGTGGAAGTCGAAGATATGGCTAGATTCTGTCTGATGTCCATCAGGTCATTGAACACTTCTCTGAATCGATCATGAGATCAATTGTAATTAAAAACCCAGGAGTCTGGGCTGGATTTTGTGGGTGTATTAATCTCCATTCTATTCCAAAATTTTGTTACAGGGAGCTATTACACACAAAGCAACGACAAGATGAGACATGTGAACAATTGCATGCTGTACTAGGTGAATCATGTATCAGTTGTGAACTTCGATTGGCAGGGCCCGAGTATGAATGTCTTCAGGGCATGTCTTCTCTTTCTCCTGTTATTGCAGATGAATTATTTCATTGTGAGATATCAGATAAAGAAATCCATTCACGAGCTCTTAGCCCAGATATGATGAAATTGAAAAGGACAGATGTAATGATAGACAATTCACTGAGCCCTGCTCATACGCTGCTTCAAGTGCATTGTGTTGATCACAAGGGTCTTCTTTATGATGTGATGAGAACTTTAAAAGACTGCAATATACAGGTATGGATTTGCATCTTCCACCATATTTATCCAATATATATTTTTAGGATTAACTAGATTCTGTCCATTGTTAGTATTTTAAGTTTATCACTATGGTGAACTTAGGATGGGCCCTTAATCATTTCATGCTGCGAATGTTTCTGTGCCGGCATTGACAAGACAGCACCAGTTACCTAAACTTGTTAGGTTTCTATATTGGCCCAGCTGTAACAAACTTGATAATTTAGGTTAATAGTAATAGTAATTTTATTGAGTTTAAAAAAAATGATTACAAAAATGTAGTTGAAAAAAAGATAAAAGATAGTTTTTGAGTACATTTGAGGTTGCTCAGGTCTTCATAGGACATATTTGAGATTGTTTATTCCTCCCATGACTTAGTAGAAAGTCCCCATGAGTTTTTTCATCCTCTTTTTTCCATAGCCTATAATTTTATTTAAATAGAAGATAAATTCAAACAGATTAAAATTTAAATGTTAAAGATTCTAATCTGATAACTTTAAATTTTAATGGAAGTAAATCAAGGCTATGACTGTCACAATTCTACCCCCATTAAAAACCTTGCCCTCTAGATTAGATAGGTTCCTTTAGCTAACTTGTTTTGAAGTTGCCGCACTGGTTCTTTCAAAATTCTTTGTTGAGTTTGTCGGCGTAGTTGTTGCTCCTCCTGTTGTTTCATGCAGGCAACTGCTTTAATAAGTTATGATATCCTTGTTATCATGGATCTACTGTTCTGATACCAATTGTAACAAATTTGATAATTCAAGATGATAACAAGAGCACTTTTATTGAATTAAAAGAGATTAACTACAAAGACCTAATTCATAAAAGAAAAAAGATAGTTTCTGAGCATATTTGAGGTTGTCCGGTTCTCTATAAAAGCATATTCAAAGTTGTCCAATTCTCTTATGATTTAATTGAAAGCCCATAAGTTTTTCCATCCTCTTTTTTTTGTAGCCTAGAAATCTATTTAAATAGAAAAGAAATTCAAACAAATTCAAATTTAAATTATCTTAACATGATTACTTTAAATTTAAATAGGAGTAAATCAAAGATAGGACTGTTACACCAGCCTACCCCTTCCCCTAAATAAAGGGGTCAGCAGCAAAATTTAGAACTAGATGTGAAAAGATGCATATCATTGAAATGCAATAGCTTCCAAAAAGAAGGGTTTATTATAAAAAGAAGGATTACATGGAAGGCTGAGCCAAATTCGTTATGATCAGATTATTCCATCTTCTACCTTCTTGAAATTGTGTTAGCACTTAGTGCATTGATGCAGAGAAGGATAATATTGTCATTTTATTCGCCCATATTGTTTGCTATTTTTCTGATACAGATAGCTTATGGTCGATTCTCACTGGTGACCAATGGTCATCGTGATTTAGACCTATTTATTCAGCAAAAGGATGGAAAAAAGATAGTGGATCCTGAGAAGCAAAGTGCCTTGTGTTTTCGTTTGAAGGTTGAAATGCTTCATCCATTACGTGTGGTTATAGCAAACCGAGGACCAGATACTGAACTTCTAGTTGCTAATCCAGTCGAGCTATCTGGAAAGGGAAGACCCAGAGTATTCTATGATATTACACATGCTCTAAAAGCACTTGGGATCTGCATATTTTCGGTAAGAAGTCATTGCATTAGAAAGAAAAACTCAAAGATGCATCTGCACATTGCATCTTCATTCAACTTGCCTTGGAGTTTTTGAATGGGAAATTATGCAATGCATAGGACAGTTCCAATGTGGCTTGGAATTAGGGCACTAGAATGCTTTATAAGCAATTTACTGATCCTATTTCCTTCTATCTCTGATGCAACTGTTATTATTAATATAATAGAACAACATTATAATGAAGAGGCTGATAACTTCATGTCAGTTGCCAAGTGCAGATGGAAATCTGAATTCAGTTCTAAAGTTTCCCATAAACAGTGAAATATTTCTAACGCTTTGCAATTTTGGTTCTTAGGCTGAAATAGGAAGGTATTCAACCTCTGATCGTGAATGGGAGATATACAGATTTCTTCTCGAGGAGAACTGCGAATTTCAGTTATCAAATATGATGGCTAGAAATCAGATTGTGGATACAGTTAGAAGAACACTGATGGGTTGGTGAGTTTATTCATTTTGTGTGTACTTTGGTTCTAGTAGCTGTTGCTTCCTAAGATTTTTCGCTTGGCTCTGCATTTTATGGTATGCAGACCATTTGTACAGTGTGCACATTCCAATTTATGTTATGTAAAGACGGCTTGTATTCTCAAATCACCTTACACTTACTGGTCGAGTGGTTATACAGTGGTCTTATTTCCTGTTGATTGTGAAACCTTCGCTGCATTGCAGTTTAAGTTGGAAGATGATATATTATACTCAGATGCAAACGAAGTTTCTCAAAAATCAGTCTATAATATGGTCACATGACTGCAGCAGAATTATCGGTGAAGACCATGAATCCTCGACGTTCTTGAATGCCATCCTAAATTGTTCTAATTGCTAAAATTGATTCTGGAGCTTCTGGGGTTTGTAAGAAGCTAGGCGTATTTCTGTCGGATTAATTTGGTGTGTTAGTTATGTTGATATGCATTGCACCTCTCCATTGCTCAGTGTTTCATAGCAGAAGGAACATGTGAGTGCTGTTTGGGTAGTTGTTGCATCGATTACCTTTCTTTGCCTAAAAGGAAAATAAGCAGCTGGTGGAGGTATCTTCCATTGATCAGGACTTGGAAGTCGTAAAGCCCCCATGTGAATTCAAGGCAATATGAACCCCAAGGTAAAAGATCATCTCTTGGGGACAAGAAACTATTGCTTCTCCGTAAGCTTTGCTTTGCGAACACACAAAGCAAAACCTTTAAAGCCCCTTTTTTCTCAATCACTAGTGCTCAATTATGTTCGTGTTATTCAAATTCGTCATTCTCAATATCTTTGTGCATTTGTCATTTTGTTTTTTTCTTAAAAAGAAAAAAGAAAAACAGATCTTTGTGGGGTTTTCTATAAACTTGATCAAAACCCTATATTTCTAAATTCATCCACAGCTCCTTGCTTTCATCAATTATGTTCTTATTCAATTTTATTTATTTTTTTATTTTTTTTTAAAGAGACAGATGAAGATAGAGTAGGTAAGGTGATAAGATTCTATCAGGAAAAGAGGTGTATTTGGACAAAAAGAAAAAATACTTATTGAGAATGGTTGATGATAATCAACATGTCGAGTGACTACTTAAGGATTTATTACACCGCAAGGACTAATTCATTAGTTTTGATTAACTACGGGGCTAAGTTATAATTAACTCCTAATTTATCCTCCTAACATAATCCAAAGCGACCACCGTTACCTTGGACGAGCAATATAAGCATTATTGTAACTTACGTGCCCGGTCTCGTCAAGACCAAACAGTGACACGTCGCTTAATCCCCTTTAAAAATTAAAAAAGAAGCTGTGTTCTAGATTATTGAATTGAATGCAGGAGGAAGAGAAGCTTCTCGTTTAGTTTCGCAAGAGACGAGAATTTGATTGTTTTCTTGGGTCGGAATTTATTTATCAGGCTAGGGAGGGAGATTTTTGGATCCAATGGTTGAAGATTGTTGTTAAGATAGTAAATTAGATAAAGAAATGAAAATGGAAAAGACAAGTTTAACGACGCCAGGAACTGGAAGTTCATCTTATCTGAAGGCTCTCACCGTTGAAATCGAGAAAAAGCTGCAAAGGGTTCCTTCCTTCTCTTGCACTCTATTTTCCATTTCTTTATTTTGGATCCTTTTGTTTACCATCGTCATCATGTAGTCAAGCGGATTAAGGAAAGTTTTTTACACTCAGATTTAAATCAAGATTTGATAATTTTTTGTCCTAATAGAGAATTTGCTTAGCTAGTGGGCTATAGGGTGGGTGGGTTTTTTTTTTTTTCATTTCTTGCTTGAGAATCAATCCAATGTTTGTTTTACAGAGTAAGATTGAGTGTCCTTATTTCATAGAAAAAAATTACTTGATGTTTTAGTAACCAATTGCAGGCACTAGCTTCTGCATCTCAGAGACCGAACTTGTTACAAGAATTGTTTGCTGACATTGCTTTGGAAGTTGATGATCGCGCTCGAGGTCAGTTAAAACTAGATGTTTTTATCAATTTGTGTTAATGGGCTGTTGTTGTTTCTCATTTTTTCCTATTATATTATGCACATTTTTTATTGTTCCATAACCACTGGATTTTTTCTTGCGTTGACATCGAACACAGGTATAATTTTCAGCAGGGAAGAAGATGAAATTTCTCCTGCTGAAGATGCTGCTGATGGCCAATTGTGCTTTTACGATGTGCTTGCTGATTATTATGTTTGGGTGCCTGAGAGTGGAAAACAAATTCTTCATTTGATTGTCCAACTCTGGAGCCAGTCATTTGCATCACATATTTTCTCTCTTTTGTTCCATAAATGGGTATGCAATCTTGGCTGAGTTCCAGTAATGTTTGTTCTCTTTTCCATCCACAAAGAATCACAACACAACAAGTCTTTTGAGAGCTTGATATAAACCCATATTTTCCACGCCTGGTTGCTTGTTGAATGTCAAGCAAGGAAGCCTCTCAAGATTTCTTCTTTGCTGCTGTCTGTATTCGTTGCATATGTAGGTCGTCAAGTTGATTTATTGTTTGCTGTTCCTTCGTTGCAATGCAATTTATTTGAACTTCCCAATGACAAAACAGTGTAGGCTCTGGCAGGTTGTAATTTTGACTGTTCCAAACTTGATGAAATATAATATAGAATTGCTTGCAATGGAAAACGTGGAAATGAAAAGGGGTTGAAATTTCTCTTTTAGCTGTGAAGGAAAAAGAAAAAAAATACTTGTTTCTCAATCTATGCTAGATTTCTTTACATTTCAAATTCTTTCCTTAAGGTGCACGACTGCTATTATTAACCACTATTCACATAAATTGTGGATTTAAGAGATACCAATAGTGTCTTGTATTCCAGGGTAGACGCTATTTTCACATTTGACATGTCTTGGATCTTTGGCAGAGATTCCTAACATGTGCAAACCATGTTTTGTGGCTTCTACGGTTAGATTAGGCCTTGTTTCATCATTTTAGACATTGTTTCATCATTTATGTGTTATTGTTCAAAATTAGAAGTTATTATATTCAAGTTTGGGCTTAAATGACATACCAATTTTGGGTTTTCACTTGATTTGGGAAGGTGTTGCTATTTAAAAAGAAAATAAGTGGTTTGACATTTGAGCAATAATTTAGTTAAGTTTATTTCCTGAATCTGTGTTTTTGTTGAATTCAGATGTGTGTGTGGTTGAAGGTTATCATATGGGTTGCATGAATGCAATTCGAAAGTTTGTGTTTCTTTTTTATTGTTGACCATCCAGATTTATTTGAAACATTAAAATCTTATGGGAAATTATAGTTCTATATTCCATCAGTGGTGACCATATAACATCGAGTTGCACTCATGTTTTCTGCAGCTTTTTGAAGCTCAGCTGGATAATACTGAAGTACTTGTTCGTTTCTCATCTGCTCTTGTTCAAGGTGCTACAAATGTTTTGTGGTAAGAATATCAGCAAGCTTTGGATGGTAGTCATTTAGTGGCTACTAGGAATCAAAGGATTTTGAAGTTGAATTGGGCTGCTAATTACTAATGAATGTTGGGAACTCTGTCTATCATGTTGATCAATACATGAAATATTAAAGGAATTGAGTTTTATTCTCCATTTGCCTTTTCTTTTCCTGAATATAGATGGGGAAATATTGTTAATTTTGAAGGTGACACTCTTCGGGATTCAGAATTCTATTTACTTCATATGTTTTTTTCTTTTTCTTCTTCTTTCCAGATGGGTTTGGGTTGAAATATGAAATCAATTTAGTTTAGGGAAATTGGTGTTTTGACTATTGGATCGCAACTAATTAAAATTCTAACTGCTTAGAGCAAGTGGTATATGCCATTCTGTGAAGGGGATTATATTTTTACAAGAGAAAGGAGGTTAAGGTGTCCTACCATTCATTGGAGAAATGGTTCAGGAAAAAAGAAATGAAGAAAGGAAAAGGAATTTTGGTATTCATTTAGCTTCTGGTATTTCCATCAACCTCTTAAGTTGTTTGATTGTGCTAACTTTAATTCCTGATATCCTGCTGTTATTGAAACCTTTGCTCCTTGGCAGTTTAACCTATTTCTAAGTGGCTTAACATTACATTAGCTGAGTCCGTCCTTGCCTTTTCATTTCTTTTTATCTTGAACCAAATTTCTGGATCTCTCACATCCAAAATTTGGTACCACCACTGAAAATCCATTTTTTCAGAGGGAGACATGGCAAACCAAATTATTGGAGTGCCTTAATATCATAAGTTTCTAGTAAAGTTTCACATATTATTGAGTGCTGTTGATAAAAGTTGCACGTCCAGTTAATTACTGTACAAACAAGCCATCAGTAGAATCGTACACTTGGATTTGACAAACAACGTATTTTCCCTTTCCATGTTGTTGGGTTGAAGATATATCGCTGCATATTCTATTCTCCCATTCCAAGCATGCAACAATGACTTGAACCTGGTAAAACTTTGCAGGATTGACATCCAAACAAACAAAAGGCATTTCCAGTCCCTATTTCAGGCAAGTGTCCTTCCAACAATGTAATGTAATCCCTCCTACTGGATATACATGGTAGAATTACGGTCTCTGTATAATTATTTCATCTTCCTCCTTAACCTTTGTCCCTGTTAATTTCAGTATCTCCTTGAGGAAGTTGCCTTGGAGCCTATGCGGTTGAACAGAATTCCAGTGCAGGTCAGGCATTGATGTTTCACTCTTACATGGCTTTTTTGTTCTGCATGCTTGCCTTTGATTGCACGCCTAGAAATATTATGGCGTGGACTTTGAAATTATCATTTAGTTGGCATATGTAGTGAAAATTTCCTTGAACAGCGTTTGCATTGCAAAATAATGTCAGTCTTCCATTAAATCAGGCCCAGAGGGAACTGTTTCTTTTACTCTCAAGGTTCATACTCTTTTACAACTCAGGTAAGCTGTATAGATTGTATAGATTCAATCTTGAACAACAAATGGGTTGTCATTTTCTTATATGGTCTATGCAGTTGACAAGATCGACAGCTTCTTAAAACAATTTCCTATTTTTCCAAATGCTTTCTTGGTTGGTGGTCCAGCAGACTTCTTTGTTATTGAACTTGCAGATCAGGTATATTCTATAATCAGTCCTCAGGGCATTTGTTTTTGATGAGTGGGTTTACTTTCTTGCCTGTAGAGAATACATTTGCGTATTCATATGGTCTCCAAATTCTTTTGCTTGTCAGCTTCAAAAGTTAAAGGTGGAGCCAGTTCTATTGCATTACCTTTCACAAATTAAAGTTCTCCAAGGTGGTATTATTCATCTCTTTTCAAAAAATAGTGTCTAACATTGAACTGACCTGATATAATTGCACGTTATTCTGAGTAGGGTAGTGTAATTAATTTCTGCAGGCATGGAATTGAGAATGACCACAAGTACAAGATTAAAGGCATGTTTGTATAGCTTTACTTCTCCGGGCGGTCCAATGTATCCCACTAGAGCTGTCCGTCATGCTGCCTGGGATGCTTTGGATTTGCTTTTTCCCGTGAGTGCTTTTTTCCCTGGTTGCTAGTAGCGTCTACCCAGTTACTTGGCAAATTTCATTAATGAACTGTCATGAAAGTGCATATTTAGGTATTGAATTTATAATCAACAAGTCATTTTTTATGCAATGTGGTATTTGTATCAAATGATATGATCCTTGAGATGATGAGGTGCATTTACAGCTTTTTTTTATCATGCCTGAATAATTATTGACTTGGAAAAGAAACTTGAGTTGATGCATGATTCCACATTCCTAGTGCATACCTGTCATGTTTTTGGCAATGATATTAATTGTCCGCCACAGGTTGGACGGTATCCTCGGCATTTCATAAGCCTGTTTTTTCGACTGCTATATCCATGGTACTGGCCATCTTCATGTTGGAACTTCATAATATTTTGCATCAAGGCCGTATTCTATTCTCTGCTGAGGCTGTTGTTTTCTAGTTGGGATAAGCTGAGAGAGCCAAAGAACTGCTAAACGCTGATGCCAAAATCAGCTCCCCTGAAGCTTACACTTGCTCTTTCAGCTTGAATATGTGTAGCATTTCATGTTATTTTGTGTTGTACAAGTGCTTTCATTTTGCTTGAGTTACCCTCCCATTTTAGTCTTTTGAGGGTAATTTCCATATATATGTTAGTTTTCTGACATATATATTATAATTGGATGCATAACTAAATTGTATTCTTGACATTACTCTAACTGGTCAAGTTTATTTGAATTATCTGTGGTGTTTGAATGGAATACTTCCAGAAAAGCATCTGCACGCTATTTTCAAAGCACCGGCAGGGCTGCATTGAACTTAAAAGTTCGGTTAACTTTGAACTCCGAAACAGATGTAACGGTGTTTGAATGGACATGGAACTGCGGTGGTAAGATCCGCAAGGGATATGGGAAGAAAAACTGTGGAAAAGCAGCCTGATTCCAGAAAAATTGGTGGAGAATAACCTGCCGTTTACAAATTTCTGTTGAGGAACAGCGTGTGAACTTGACGGGGAGTGAGCTCTAGCCTTTTTTTTTCTTTTTTGAAGCGGACATGTAATACACCTTTAGTATAAAAGACATGCTCCGGCACAAAAATCCAAAAAAGGAGATAATAGAAATGACAAGAGGCTTCATTGCTGGATGCAACTTCAGCTTTCAAAATGCAATTCAAGAGCTGTTAGATTTACCCTCTGGTCCAAGATGATTTGCAGCAAACATAATGGACTCTTAAGGGTGTGTACCAGCTGAGTTCAGAAGCAAAGGCAGGCTAGGTATCAGGAGATTCAGGGCATCCACGTAAAACTAGCTCACTCCCAGGCTTCTCCTGCCTAATTCACTTATACACAATAGCAGTCATAAGCTGCCGGAATGACCGCAGCCAGAACTGATGTTAGCTGTAATACTCCAACGGAGTAATAGATGAACCAGAAAACAGCTTGAAACCCGCTACTAAGCAGAATCAAATAGCTTGTACAGCCCAAAAGCAATGGCAAAGCAAAGCTCTCACATGTCAGTGTAGTTTAACCAGCACCCACTGCCATTCAAACTGCAAATCATATTCCAACTTCTATATCCACCTATGTTTTCAACATCATCATGTTGAATGAAGCAGAGATGCCAGTTCACACTACAATAAGCTACATCAGCAGTCATGAAACAATCAAGGAACGGATATTTCACTGCACAGAATAGATGAAACTTGAACAAGAACCTAGCCATTAAGAAAGAACGTTAACAAGGGGCCTGCGCTAACAGTTAAAGCCAATCCATTTCAATGGAAGAAATATGAAGAAATCTACCTCCATTCTTATCCCCCTGATTTTATGATGACGATGCAACCAGTAGACATTAGAGCATCAGGCAGTTCCTGTCAAAGTTCGGTTCTCCACTCCTTGCAGACAGCATTTTCTTTGTCTAAGAAAAAACAAGAAAATAGATCTACTCCCTATCCCAACTTATAAAATCATAAAGCTAACCAAACAAAAAGTAACAGTACATTACATACAGATAGCTCTCCATTAACCGAACATTACATGATAACAGCCCCAAACTTCCACAATAAAGATTACGATAGTTCTCTCTAAGAAGTATTTGTGAAATCACTAAGACGACTTGGCTGAGACATAGAAGATAGTTCCATTGCTGCATGATCGAGCACACAAAAGCAATGAAAGAAAGATGTTGGACCAACCAACAAGACACCAGGAATGACTTAATTTATCTGCATAGCTTCTGAATGATACTTCTCCAAATCTGCATCAAGATCTTCAGCAGATACCTTTTCACCACGGCCCCTTCCACGTCCGCGTCCCCTTCCAAATCCACGTCCACCTCCGCCGCCGACGCCGCCGCCGCGCAGTCTTCCCAGTGCACCACCCCTACCTCGTCCACTGCAGAATAACCACATGTGAACCCATGAATGAACAAGTAAGAACAATCACAATTCTTATACAATTCTCTGAGCAAGGATACATACCAGTATGTATCAGTCTAGTATACAATAATGGTTGCATTAATAATAATCAATGGAATTGTATTTCACTCACATATCAACATAGAATTAAGAATCTTAAAATTCATTGTACAAATCTCAAGAATCAACTATCAACTCTAAATCACACACAAAACTGGATGGATGGCTTGATGAGCCAGATATGCATATGAGTTTTGTAATTCAGGTACAACTTGAATCACTGAAGTACATGACTCAACCAAATTAAAAGATAAACATAAATAATTTCACAAAGAGGTGATTATAAGAGGATCTACATGATTCAGGACATATTTTATTTTGTCCTAAAAGTGTTTTGTGGTAGGTTAGAGTCAGGAAAATTGGAGATTTTAGGGTTTAGATCAAAGAAGAAAAGGATTTGAGATTTTAAAACTGAAATATGGATAAATGTGTGAGGCTGCTAGCATCACACAAGTAGGATTTCTAGGACTCACGCCTAGAGGGAAGAAAACCTAAGCATCATCCTAGAGATTACGGAATCACTCCTTAAATGATAACCAAACAGTTGCACTTTCATTCATAATCTCTGCTACCAAATGACTACATGCATATTAATAAGCTTGAAATATTCCTATCTTACTCAGATTTTAACAGAAGACTAATGTGTGTTCTAATCTAACTAACTTCTGTTATTGTTAGTCCTAGGATAATGCTATGAATCATTCACAATTGATTTGTTTAAATCTTTCTTAGCTGTATATATCAATTGCAATCTCTAGAATCTGTAACAAACCTTCTTAACTTCTTCTGTATTTATACATTGATGAATTAATGAAAGAGGTGTGTGAAAATCATTCATCAATAATTCTGTCATGGTATCAGAGCTTATCTAAGTGATAGCCAATTTTTCTCTTTCTTTCTTAGCTTTCTCTCTCTCATGGCCATCAACTCTTCTCACACCATCATTCACAACACCAATGAAACTCATAATACCCTTATCACCATTAAAACTAGCATCCAGCAACTACATCTCCTGGAAATTGCAGTTTCATACCCCATTCATTGGGTATGACCTCCTAGGCTATATTGATGGATCAAAGCCATGTCCACCCGCTAACCTCCCTCACAATAACACCACCATCCCAAATCTAGAACATATTCTCTGGATCAGACAAGACCAGCTCACTCTCAATGCCATCATTGGCTCCCTCTCCCCAACCATTATTCCATTCATTGCTCAATCCAAAGCTTCACGTGAAGCATGGACTATCTTGACCAACACTTACGCCAAGCCCTCTCTTGGACGCATCAAACACACGTTAAAACTCAACTAAAGAACCTTACAAAAGGTTCTAAAAGCGTGTCTGAATTTTTACAGACCATAAAAGCATGATTTGATGAACTGGCTCTTCTTGGAGTCTCACTTGATTCAGAGGATCTCACAAAGAAAGTTTTAAATGGTCTTGGAGATAATTACAAGGAACTGGTTCGTGTTGTTCAAGCCAAAGATTCCTCAATTAACTTTGAAAAACTTCTTGAAAAATTGCTCAACTTTGAAGCCTCCTTACAAACAAGGAGGCCAGAACCATCTCCCTTCCCAGCTACTACAAATCCCACTAGCCAAAACACAACACTGTGACGACCTCACTCAGGCTCCAGCTCTCATAGTTCTTGGTGTCCGTCCAACAATAATACCAATCGGTATTCCACACCATCAAATGGTGGACCATCTTCATCTCCTAGCAATCGTCCCTTTCGTCCATACTTGAGATATTTCCAAATCTGCGGACTACAAGGCCAAACTGCCAAAAGGTGTCCCTCCTTTCAATTGGTTCCAATTAACTCACCCAACAACTCCTCAACCTCATCCACTCATCCAACCTCACCATAGCAACCACGAGCACATTATGTTGCTGGTTATTGAACCAACATGGCTCTTGGACAATGGAGCTTTGCACCATGTTACTTCTGACTTTAGCAATCCTTCCCTGGAGTAATACTCCATACACTGGCTCAGATGACATTATGATTGGAGATGGCTCAGGCATCCCAATTACCCACACTAGTTCTACCTCTCTCCCAAAACACTCACACAACTCCTTTCAATTAAACAATGTTCTTTGTATTCCTGAAATGAAAAAGAATCTCATTTCCATTTCTCAAATTTTTTTCATACAAACAATGTTTCCATTGAATTCTTATCATCTTTTTTTATTGTGAAGGATCTTCACACAAGAGCCACACTAATGAAGGGCCACACTAAAAATGGTGTATATGAGTGGCTAGTCTCTTCCCCAATTCTTGCATTTTCTAGCATAGACTTCCTCCTCTGCATGGCATCATAGACTCGGACATCCAGCTCTTTCAATTTTAAAACTTAATATTTCAAATAATAAACTAGGTTCTTCCTCCTCTCTTTTTTCCTCTAATTCTTTTTGTAATTCTTGTCTATGTAATAAAAGCCATAAATTGTCATTCTCCAAATACACAATCCTCTCATCTCATCCTTTTGAGACTATTTTTTCTGATGTTTGGACCCATCTCTCCTCCCCATATGAAACAATTTTCGGAACAGCTCCCAATTACTCCAAATTACAAATCCTTGACTGTCTTTGTTACCCCTGGCTTCCTCCTTATACCACTCATAAACTAGATTCATGTTTCAAACCATGTGTGTTCATTGGCTATTACTTAACTCAAAGTGCATATTACTGTCTTGATCCCTCCACTTCTAAAATCTACGTCTCTAGGCATGTTAAGTTTGTTGAATCCTCGTTTCCATTCATCCATCTCTCCCCCACATCACCTCGTCCTCAACCTAACTATGTTGCCACTTGGTTCCCAAAACCCCTTGTAGTATCCTCCACAACTCTGCTCTCGCCACTCCATCATGCTCCTCAACAACTCTCTTGTGAAGCTCCAGTGATATCCTTCATGCCTATCACCTCCAACACCACAAACTCACTTGACATTTTACCTCCATAAAATAAAAACCCCCCCAAAAAAAAAAAAAAAAAAAAAAAAAAAAAAAAAAACCTTCCAACTTGCACCCACCTGAAATTCATACTCAAACCACTCACAGCATGACCACTAGACCAAGAACATCCACAATCAACTCTCTACAAAAGATGAACCTTCACAATCAACTCTCTACAACCCATGACCTTGAACCCAACATGGTGACCCAAGCTCCAAAAAATCCTAAATGGCGTCAGGCAATGTCTGACGAGTATGATGCTTTGGTTCAGAATGGCAAATGGCACTTAGTCCCCCCAGAGACACCAGATTCTAGTTGGTTGTAAGTGGATTTTTCTAACTAAATGTAACTTTGAGGGTACTATTGACGGGTTCAAAGCTCGCCTTGCAGCCAAAGGCTATCACCAACATCCTAGAATTGATTTTCATGACACATTCCGCCTTGTGGTCAAACCAACATCCATTGGTGTTGCACTCAGTATTGTTGTCAGTTGTGGCTGGTCTTTAAGGCAACTTGATGTCAACAATGCTTTCCTTTAAGGCAACCTTTTTGAAACTGTATACATGTCTCAACCACCAGGATTTATTGATAAAGACCACTCAACACATGTATGCAAACTCAGGAAAGCAATCTATGGCCTGGAACAGGCACCTCGGGCTTGGTATCAAAGACTGCGCCATTTTCTTCTTGCTTCATGATTTACAATTTCACATGTTGATTCTTCTATATTTGTCTACAATGTCATTGGTCACATCATATATCTTCTTGTGGATGTTGATGACATTATCCTTACGGGTAACACTAAAGCCATTGTCAATCAATTTGTCACAACTCTAGCTCATCGTTTTTCACTTAAGGATCTTGGCCTCTTAACTTATTTTTTGGGTGTCAAGGTTGTCTCCAACAAAAATGGTGTTACTTTCTCAACGGCGATATATTAAGGACCTTTTAACTCATACTCATATGTCTAATGTCAAGTCCATGCTCACTCCAATCCCAACAAGTCCCCCTCTCATGTTAAATTCAGGCACTATGTGATCCATCTAAGTATCGTCAAGTGGTAGGCAGCCTTTAGTATCTACTCATCATCAAGCCAGATAATGCCTTCGTTGTCAACAAACTCTCCCAGTATATGCATTGCCCAACAACTGAGCATTGATCCTTTGTGAAACGACTCTTATGCTATTTGTATGGTACTATTGATGATGGTTTACGACTTTATCGTAACTCATCCACTAGTTTACATGTGTTTTTTTACTCCTCTCTCAGTTTGCATGCCTTCTCTGATGTTGATTGGGCTGGCGACAAAAACATGTTCTGCTCCACAAGGGCCTATGTTGTTTATCTTGGCAAAATTCCTATTTCCTGGAGCTCTAAAAAGCAACGGACTATGGCCAGATCATCCACAGAGGTAGAATATTGCTTTGTTGCCAATATTGTTGTTGAACTAAATTGGCTTTGTTCACTTTTAACTAATGTTGGTATTAAGCTTCCCCGTTGTCTAATCATTTATTGTGATAATGTTGGGGCTACCCAACTTTGTTCCAGTCCGGTTTTTCACTCGAGAATGAAGCATGTTGCTATTGATTTCCATTTTATTCGCGATCAAGTCCAAAGTGGTGTTCTCCATGTTGCTCATGATTCCTCTAAAGATCAACATGTTGATACCTTACCAAGCCTCTTCCTAGACAACAATTTATTCATCTCAAATCCAAGATTGGAGTTCTCACCCGTATGCCATCTTGAGGGGGCATAATAGAAGACAAATGTGTGTTCTAACTAACTTATGTTATTGTTAGTCCTAGGATAATGCTATGACTCATACAAATTGATTTGTTTAAATCTTTCGTAGATGTATATATCAATTGCAATCTCTAGAATCTGTAACAAACCTTCTTAACTTCTTCTGTATTTTTATGTTGATGAATTAATGAAAGAGGTGTGTGAAAATCATTCATCAATAATTATGTCAAATTTGGACTCGAAAATAAGAGACATAAATGTTCCAATTTCAGCAAGGAAAGAGAAAAAGAAAACTAAATAAACCTTAGCAGATACTTTATATTTCTCAAACATAATCCTCATTTGCAAGAAATTTAATGAAACTATAAATTTCCCTTGCTTAAATATTCCCCTCCAAAGTCACAGTTAAATAATGAGGTTGCAAGACTGTGCTTGTCACAAATCCATTTTCATGTTTTAACTCCACAATGTAGTGGGTGACAACAACGTGCAAACTTGATTTTTGGATAAGTTTTTTGAGTGAAATCAATTAGAAATTAAATCTAAAAAAGAAACATAAAAGAGAGTTCTGAGGTTTTATTTTAAATTGAAAAATTGAATTCAATGAAGGCATGAAATGATAGACTCAATGCAAAGAGAGAGTTGACACCATTATGATATTTTGACATGCCTGACAAAACCCATGACCTCAAAGGGAGAAAAAGCATCTACCATATACAAATGTCAGTCAGACTAACTTTTAAGTTCTAACAAACCAATGCACAAAAAGCCCACTACTACCAAAAGCATGCGCACCAACACAATATATCAAGATCATATGTTTAAGGGGAAAAGAGGCTTTAACGTGAGAAATATATAAAAGTTAAAACTTAATTGACCAGCAGATAATCATACTATATAAAATTCTGAAACAATGCATATAATGTACTGTGATTGGCCAGCAAATCTCAAAATTAGACCAGATTTTCCTATAACAAGAGAAATAAATGTCGAACAAAAATTCTAAAAGCAATTCAGCAGCAACAAGGGATAATTGCACAACATTAGCAAGCAATGACAATATCAAAATCACAAGTTTCCAACATATTTTTTCAGCAGATAACATATTCACCGAGATCATAGTAACAATGAACAACACAGTTGACAACAGGCTACCAAGAAAAAGAAAATCTCAGAATTTTGCTCTTTTACAAACCATAATTAGGAATTTACAGTAGACAAGCGACAAAGACCAGAGTAGGAGGGGAGATATTACCGTCCAGAAACTCCATTAGAATTTCCAAAAGCAGCATTAGCAGCCGGAGGCGCAGGAGGAGCAACAAAATTTGTTCCCACAATCTCTATCTTCATCGGTTTCCCATCAAGCTGAACATTGTTGTATCTCTTAACAGCAGCGACAGCTTCAGCTTGTCGTGCGAAGACAACTTCTGCCGTTCCCTAAAAAAAAGAGGTTTCTAAACCAAAACAGGACACAAAGAATCCATCAAAAGTACGTAGGTTATGCCAAGCTCGAGTTAGATACCTTCGATCTGCCACTCCGATCGTAATGGATCGAATACCTTTTCAGTTCACCCACTTCCAAGAACAATTCCTGTACATAGTTAATCTATCTATCATTACTAAAACAATACACTAAATTTAAACATGATTAACCTTCAATTTACTTACATAATTATAGTAATTAGAGGGAAATTTGAAATTGATAGAGAAATCCAGATCCATAACGCAGAAAAATTGAAAATTACCTTGATGTCCTCGTTAGAGACTCCATAATCTAAATTGGAAACATAGAGCTTTGCTCCTTCTAAAGAGGAGGTCCGACCTGATTGATCCCTGAACATGTCGTGTTGCCACGTGCTTTCCGGAGCCTGGGAACAACACAGAAAAAAATTATTAAAAAAACAAAATATTGAAACTCATTCTAGCTGATTTTCAAGAGAGAAAGTGTGTGTACCTTAGCGGCGGTATAAGGAGCTGAACGATTGGCGGCGCGGTTAGGGAAGCGGCGAGCAGGACCGGCTCCGGAAGGGTGGCCTCGACCACGGCCCCGGAAGTTAGCGGATCCGGGTTTTTTGCTATTTTTGATGATATCGTCGAGGGACATATCCAAAGCGCTTGACATGTTGCTTTTTTCTTTGTTTTAACTTAGAATAAGAAAAATAAGATGAAGAAAGCAAGAGAGGAAGAGAGGAAGAACTTGATTTACTAGGAGGAGGAGGAGGAGGAGGGCAGGTTTCCTCGAAGGAAGAGAGCCGTGATTCAGAGATGCTCAAGGTGTATTAACTCTAAAGAGGTGGAGGAGATAGCAGCTTCCTTTACGCCCTATTTATATCTTCAAACTAGTTGCTATTTGCTTTGTATTCTTTATAAAATAATTTAACATAAACACACAAGAAGGTGTCGTGGTGTAGTTGGTTATCACGTCAGTCTAACACACTGAAGGTCTCCGGTTCGAGTCCGGGCGACGCCATTTCGAACTTTTTTCGCTTTTTGCTGTTGCTTCATTACACGTCTTGAATTTCTTTTTGTGTTTTTTTCTTTTTCAAGTAGAGATGGTCATGGATCGAATATTCAACTTGTTTGGAAAAAACAATTATAATAAGGGGACTAAAGTGTTCTTTTAAAAAATAAATAGAAAGAGAAAAAAAATGAATTTGAGGAACTGTATGCAAAAACAATAATAATTCTAAGAATCGTGTTGACTTTTTTCTTTAAAAAACGTGTATTAACACAAAAAAAAAAAATTAAAAGATGTTGTTTTTTCGGCATGTTTCACCTCGCAGAATACTATTTATTGTAATAATTTTTTTTTTCTTTCTTGTTTTCAAGTTATTTTTTTTTATTCATAATTTACTTTCAATGTGGTTATCTTAGTCTCTTGATCCTTGTCATGATTTTGACGGGTTGACTCAAGTTTTTTTATTTTTTAATTGGTATTTTTTTTTTAATTTCATCATTCAGCATCTTAAACACTAGATTAATTATGAAAAAGGTTGTATTAATTGTTTCGGTTTGTTTTTTATGAGGTTATACCAGTATCATGACCCGAGTCACGGGTTTTGTGAGTTAACCAGAATAGACTCAAGTTGTTTTATTATGTTCTTTTTTAGATTGAATTTTTTTCATATTTCATAATTCAATAATGGGTTTATTGAAAAATTAGCTTCATAATTTGTTTATTTATTTTCTATGGGGTTATCTCGGTCTTATAACCCGGGTTGCAGGCTTGACATATTAACTTGAGTTGAATCAATTTGTTTTTTTATGTATTTTTTATGAGGTTATCTCGGTCCTATAACTCGAGTCACGAGTTTGAGTTTACTTGAGTTGTTTTTAGTGTTTTTTTAATTGATTTGTTTTTCAATTTCATCATTTAACATTGGGTTGATTGAAATTAGACTTTATGATTTTTTTTATTTACTTTTCATGAGGTTATTTTGGTCTCGTGACTTGGATCGTGAATTTCGCAAATTAACTTGAACTGACTTGAGTCATTTTTTTGTCATTTTTTAATTATTTTTTTCAATTTCATCCTTCAATGCTGGGCTAATTGAAAATTAGACTTCATAATGTGTTTTGATTTATTTTGTATAGGATTATCATAATCTCATGACTCGGGTTGTGGATTCATAAAGTTAACATGGGTTAACTCAGGTCAATCCGATTTGTTGTCCTCTCAATATATATAAAAAAAGATATTGTCTTGAATTTTTAAAATCAAACTATGTTTTTAGCGATTGTACAGGTTTTCATTGAATCTGTTAAGTCAACCAAGTCACATCGAATCAACTCCTGTATAGTTTTTTTTTTCACTAGAAAAATATTAGTTACGCCTAAATGTTTTTTAATATTAAAAGATTTTTAATCCAGCTTGCAGTGAGGCGCAAACCATCAATCAAATGGAACTTAAATAAGAATTTGTCACATCATTTTTTAGAGGTATTAAATGGAAAAATAAGTAGTGTATGTTTGGGGTATGAGTGTAAAAAGGGTAATTCATTGTTTTTGCTCGAGGTTTAGATTGTGGGTTGGGGATGCATCTAGATCAACCTAATATTTGAATTGAAAAAAAAAAAAAAAAGCAACATTGTTTTATTAAAAACAAATCCAGTCACCATTGAATTAAACATTAAATATAGATTTATAAATATCAAGTAAACAACATATTTATTGGCGAGTAAATTAATACATAAGATATACATTATATTAATCATTTCACTATCAGATTAAAATCATCAAAATATACATCAAGTGTCTAAATGTGGGCTCAGGGCTTGGGTATTTGGAGATTGGACTGGGCTTAGGTTGATGTCGTGGATGAAGCCCATAAGAAAAGTGACCCGACCCATCCCGTAAGCTGGGCTCCATTTAGCCCAAATTACTCAAACTGTTTCACGCCATCTATTTGCTCTCCTTTACATTTCAACATCGCTACATGACTCACCGAGCTGAACTCCATTTTTCGTTGGAAAAGTGGAAGAAAGCTCTCTCGTCTATCTTGTATATTCAATTCCTTAAAAAGAATGAAATTCCATCGCTGTCACCCGCATAGATTAGTCTTAAACCCCATCCCCATCTTCCAAACAAAGCCCAAACACTTGTACTGCACCTCTGCTATTCAAGACAATGACGTTAAAGACTCGCAATTCATAGCGACCCTCAGGAACATCGTTCGAGGAAAGGAAAGCTGGAAAATCGCTTTTAACGATCCGTTCATTTCAACTAAATTAAAGCCTCACCATGTTGAGAAGGTCTTGTTGCTTACTCTTGATGATACCAGGTTAGCTTTGAGGTTTTTTAACTTCTTGGGTTTGCACAAAAACTTTAACCACTCTACCATGTCCTTCTGTATTCTAATTCATGCCCTTGTTAATGCTAATTTATTCTGGCCTGCTTCTTCGCTTTTGCAAACGCTGCTTCTTCGTGGGGGGTTGGATCCAAGAGAGGTTTTTGAGGCTCTCTTGGACTGTTTCGAGAAATGTGACTTCATTTCTAGTTGGGGTTTTGATTTGTTGATTCAGAGTTATGTGCAGGAGAAGAGAATGTTTGATAGTGTTTTGATATTCAGGTTGATGAGGCAGTGTGAATTGATGCCTCAAGTTAGGACCTTGGGTGAAGTATTAAATGGGCTTGCCAAGATCAGGCGAGTCGATATGGTTTTAGTGTTGTTTGGTGAGATTTTGAGTATGGGTATTAGGCCTGACATTTATATTTATGTGGCAGTAATTCGAAGTTTCTGTGAGTTGAAGAATTTTGCTAAGGCCAAGGAAATGATTCAGCGAATGGAGTCTAGCGATTTGAATGTAGTGGTGTATAATGTGTTAATTCATGGGCTATGCAAGAACAAGAGAGTTTGGGAGGCTGTTGAGATCAAGAATGGTCTTATTCAAAAGGGATTGACAGCTAGCGAGGTTACTTATTGTACATTAGTTCTTGGATTATGTAAAGTGCAAGAGTTTGAGGTTGGTGCAGGGGTAATGGATGAAATGATTGAGTTGGGGTTTGTTCCAACTGAAGCAGCTTTGTCAAGTCTTGTTGAAGGGTTGAGGAGGAAGGGGAAGGTAGTCGATGCTTTTGATTTGGTTAACAGGGTGAAGAAAGTTGGGGCGATGCCTAGTTTATTTGTCTACAATGCATTAATCAATTCTTTATGTAAAGATGGTAAATTTGATGAAGCAGAGTTGCTTTTCAAGGAAATGGGAGAGAAGGGCTTATGTGCAAATGATGTCACTTATTCTATTTTGATCGATTCATTTTGTAGAAGGGGAAAACTGGATACTGCAATTCATTTTCTTGGTAAAATGATCATGGCAGGGATAAAAATTACAGTCTATCCCTACAATTCCTTGATAAATGGTCACTGCAAGTTGGGGAATTTGAGTGCAGCGGTGTCTTTTTTTGATGAGATGATTGATAAAGGATTGAAACCTACTGTGGTATCCTACACATCATTAATAAGTGGATACTGCAACAAAGGCAAGTTGCATGAGGCATTCAGGCTGTATCACGAGATGACTGGGAAGGGCATTGCACCAAACACGTACACATTTACCACCCTAATATCTGCTCTTTTTCGAGCAAATAGGATGACTGATGCTTTTAGATTGTTTGACGAAATGTTAGAGCAGAACATGATGCCAAATGAGGTGACTTATAATGTTATGATAGAAGGACACTGTAAGGAAGGAAACACAGTAAAAGCCTTTGAATTGCTCAATCAAATGGTACAAAAGGGTCTTGTTCCAGATACATATACTTATAGGCCTCTAATAAGCAGTCTTTGTTCTACTGGTAGAGTATGTGAGGCAAAAAAGTTTATTGATGACCTTCACAGAGAGCATTTTAAGTTAAATGAGATGTGTTACAGCGCTCTTCTACATGGTTATTGCAAAGAAGGCAGATTGAGAGATGCATTGGGTGTTTGTCGTGAGATGGTAAAGAGAGGAGTAGACATGGATCTTGTGTGTTATGCTGTACTCATAGATGGAACTATAAAAGAACAAGATACAAGTGCAGTATTTGGTCTTTTGAAGAATATGCATGACCAGAGATTGAGGCCTGATAAAGTAATATACACAAGCATGATTGATGGGTACAGCAAAGCTGGGAGTGTTAAGAAGGCGTTTGGAATTTGGGATATAATGATTGATGAAGGATGTACTCCAAATATTGTCACATACACTACCCTGATAAATGAATTATGCAAAGCAGGACTCATGGATAAGGCTGAGCTTCTTTGGAAGGAAATGCTAGTTAGCAATTCAACTCCAAATCACGTTACTTATTGTTGTTTCCTTGATCACCTCGCCAGGGAAGGGAGCATGGAGAAAGCTGTTCAGCTGCATAATGATATGCTTAAAGGGCTTTTAGCAAACACTGTTTCCTATAATATACTTGTCCGTGGCTTTTGCAAATTGGGCAGGGTTGAGGAGGCAACCAAGCTCCTGGATGAAATGATAGACAACGCTATTTTTCCAGATTGCATTACTTATTCTACAATTATATATCAGTGCTGTAGAAGGGGTAATTTAGATGGAGCTATTGAATTGTGGGACACGATGCTAAATAAGGGTCTGAAGCCTGATACACTAGCGTACAATTTTTTGATATATGGTTGCTGCATTGCAGGAGAACTGGGAAAGGCTTTTGAGTTGCGAGATGACATGATAAGAAGGGGCGTGAAGCCAAATCAGGCTACACACAAGTCTCTTAGTCATGGAGCTTCAAGGAAGTTTTCTATTTCTACCCACCCAGTTATGCCTGAAAATTAGTGGAACGGTGTATTGTTTCATGAAAACCTGGCAGAGATCCCTATGCGAGTGAGATGGTCTTAAAGATGGAACGTTGTTCCTGGACCTTAGGCGCTAATTATTATATTGCCAAACAGATATAGACATTTTTTCATGTAGTTTGTATTATAGGATAACCGGTATGAAGCTGAAAGAAGCTTTGCCATTTTATTCATCAGAATCTGTTAGTAAATTTTGGCAGCCCACTGTTCAGGCCTCTCATAACTTGCAATGATTCTTTGTGGAAGCTGTTATTTTCATACAATAACTTAGCTCCAATAATTTCTATGTCCTTGCGATCAATTTATGTGCCACTTTGAATAGCTTCTTTTTCAAACTTCTCACAGCAATTGTGTTACAGGGAATTGATATTCAGAGCTGAGAAATGGGTTGGCAGCATCTTAAAAGATTTTTAGAAGCCTAATTTTCCATTTTTTAACGACCGTTTCTCATGGCATACTGGTCTATAAATTTTGATCGATCACATTGATTGCTAAAGTGCAACTTTTCATTTGTTGTTGTGTAAAACTAAGGCGTAGAAATTTGAGATTTTGGGAAGACGTCGTCAACGAGTGGAGAAAATAAGATGGTGAACCCAAACTTCTGTCGTTTGATTTAGGACTAGGGAGAGAAACGAAGCGAACATGGTGAAGACAAGCAACAAGGGCGGCAGCATGATTTCATACCGCCCAAATTGAAGAGATTGTGAGAGGAAGAATACGAGAGGCGCTTGTCAATTAGGAAGGCAGCAGAAAACTTTTGTTTCTAATGGAAGCAATCATCTTTTCTCGCCACCTCTTTGGTACTTTGGTAGGTAAGAAATATTCGAATGAATCAACCATTTAGATGATAAGCAGTGATAAGAGCTTAATATCAAAAAATTTTATAATTATTTATATAATAGCCACTGGAGGTTTACAGGGTCATTAACTTCAGGGCCCGTAGGATTAATCGAGATGTGCGTAAACTAGCCCGAACACCCACGTTAAACTAAAAAAAAATAATTATATACGAATCTAGGAAGACACTAAACAAAATAGGCTAAATAAGCCTTCCATTCTTGAATCTTATCATCCTCGTCCCTTCCCTGTCATGTAGCTCCTGTGCCTGTACATTTAGGATTTGGGAACCTGTGTTTTCAGCACAAATAACAGCAATGACAGAACATTTTCTTGTTAAACTTAACAGGATGACAGCACGACATGTTCTTTTCGGAGAAAGCATCCACCAACGGTGCCAAAGAAACAGGGCTCCAACAACTAATTCTTGTCAAAAATATTTTCAGGAATATCAGCAAACACTTTTCCAGCTACTTTCCATTGCCATATAAACAATTAGTTGCAAGTATCTGGGGAAAGAAATTATTGTAGAAGAAAAGCAGACTCTTTTTGGTTAGTACCACATCCATGTATAAAATGAACCATCAATACCAACACTTCAATGACAAATCCCAGGACTGAATTAAACAGTCGTGAAAAAAAATCTGAAAAAGAGTGAAACATCCATTTGCAAAGTTGTAGGAACAAACCCCGGTTTCTCTACCATCAGATGACGGTACACCGAAGATTGTGAACATAGCTATAAGGAAACACACATCCCTTTAGTTCATTACATGACGGATCATAAATATAGAACCAAAATCACCGGATTGGTTCTAGAAGAGGATTGTAGGGTAAAACTCAAGCAAACAAACCAATCTCATAATTCAGTCAGGTTCACTGCCACAAGCTATAAACATTTCGCTCAAATGTAGAGGGCATCAAACTCTCCACTGCGAAATTTAGAGACATGCATTTAGCTGGCACGGCTCTTGATGACATCAAGACCCATTTCAGTTGGATCAGTTGCCTGCAATTCTACCTGAATGCCATCTAGTTCTCTCTTGAACCTGTCCTTGGAACTAGCATAAATCATCTTGCTTCTCACCCGTGATGTGTCAGGAGACCTTTGTAAACCACAGAGAAAATGATGAGCAAAACTTACAAGTGAAGTCCCAAAAATAATAAACGGTTATGTGATAGCGTGAGCGTGCGCATATAAACGATGTTCAATGTCATTACCATGCAATGAAGAAAATTCTGCTCTTCTGGACATTCTCTTCAGTCACAAAATCAAAATCATAAACAGCATAGCGACACTCATCAGCAGGGAGGCTTGCAGTAAAATCTTCATAGCTTTGGGCAGGCTCGCCAAGCTTTTCCACAATAACCTGCTTTTGCTTTTCCTCAATCTTATAAACTATGAAGCGGTAAGTTCTTTTCGCCTTCAGCTCCAAGAACTTCAGCTTGCAGTCATCATGCACAGCCATACCAGATGCTGCGTTGGCCTGCACACACAGAGAGTTAAATAACACGCGGTGAGACAGAAAAGCAAAGAAAACAAAAGGCACTCAGGCAACAGCTTCCTCAAGGTTCCTAACAGCAGAGACCCTCCCTCTATTATTATTTCCTCAATTCCTTCTTATTGACGAGATAAGCCTTGGTAGAGGAGATATCACATAAGCAGGTGCAGCTTATAAACCATGGATCACTTATCCGAACAAATAACATTCGGATTCATGACATTAGTCCATCAAAGCTTCAAAAACTCGAACAATTCAGGATGATAAAGGACCACGTTGAATAATTTTTTAATTTTTTTTTTGAGTTTTGGTCTATTAAATCACATTTCAAGATTATTTGGTGATCAACTGAACCATAAATCCTGACATCTAGAGAATAAAAAAAATAATCAGAGATTATACAAGTAACCTAAAATAATTTACAAAACAAGATGACTAGATCGGACAAAAAGCCGCACTATCTATAAATTCAAAGAAACACAGCACTGAGTTTAACTACTGTTCGGATAGGACCATTATGAAAAAATAAATACACGAAATGGAGCATCGGAGACATGAATGATTAAAATTAACAGTATCAACTAGTGGCGTAAGATCTAGCGGAATAGTGGTGCAGGCACAGGGACAAAAGACGAAGCCGTTTAAATCTGCCGCTGCCGTCGAATTAGAGATCAAGTCTCAGATCTAGAGCATCAACGGTCATCTCAGTCGTCACTTAAAAACAGATAGCAGTACTAGAGATCGAAACAAGTAAAGGGCTACTCACCATGATTGTGCTTCTTCTTATAGGGATCGGTCGAGGCAAGAATAACAAAGGCAAGACAAGGGTAGAACAAGATTTTATAGAGACAGAGAGATTGTTGGGTCTTGCTTTCTTCTATTCAACGCAGGCTTTTACTTTTTGAGAGAAAATGGAGGACTGCTGCTTCTCTATGTTTTGCGTCTCTCTCTCTCTCTACTCTCTTTTCTCTCTCGGTTGATGGAATCAGAATTTTAAGTTGGGTAAATTATAATTTAGTTCTTGTATTCTCAAGACATAAATAATTTAGTTGCTAAATTTTTAAAAAATAATTAACTAATCCCTATATATTCTTTTTCTGAGATGAACCAATCCCTATATGTATTTTCTGAGATGAAATAATTATTTGTTTTTTTTTCTTGAATTAAATTTTGGATTTTTTACTAATCTAAAATATTTTTAGTTTTTTTTTTGGTTTAATTGCTCAAAACATGTGTTTTACACATCTAATTATTTGTTTTTTTTATCTTGAATTAAATTTTGAATTTTTTTACTTATCTAAAATAGTTTTAGTTTGGTTCAATTGCCCAAAATTGTGGATCATTTCAATAGAAAACCAAAACATATATGCTGATATGTTTTTGTATATAATAATAATAGACGTGCATAGCTGACTTAAGAAGCCCTGCAAAACTTAAATAAGCCCAATTAAATCGTGCATATTTCCCATGCTTCTCTAAATTACGCTTTTTTAAGAGGATTAATTCCTCGCTCATCAACAAATTAACACGTGTAATCATCTCAACCGCCAGCCTACAACAATCATCATCATTTGAGCGTTGTAGTAACTTCTATAATTGTGATTTAAAAAATTAAATTTAAAAAAAGCTGTTTCTATAATAAAGTTTTAAAATAGAATTTTTAATAGAATTCATGTAAAACTATGATAGATTTTGATTAATAAGATACTTTCAAGATCATGAATAAAACAAAATACAGGATAACCATACTACTAAATAAACTCTAAATATCAATATACACAAAAAAAAAAAAATCACATCCTATTTCTTTTTCTTTTTTATTTTGATATTGAGTTAACCTTTTATTTAGTCTTTCACCTTCTTTTTTTTTGTTTTTTGGAAATGGTTTCTAAATAAATTAATTTTTAATTATGATTTATGGATCCATCATATTACTTTGATGTTTAGAATCCATAGATATTTGATGTTACCGCTTGGAACTTTGAAATAAATTTGATAGATTTTGAATATATTTTTAAATGAATTAGAGGCAGGATAATAACTCAATATCCTCGGCCCGGTCAAAAATTAAGCCTACACATATACAAGTTTTGTGAGTTGCCAAACTCATTACCTTTTATCTCAGTCAAGCATTGAGTTCAGGTACAAATGCCTTTGGCAATCTTATCAGACTCTTTGTTGGAATATGAGATTTTAACAAATTAGAGAGATATTTTTCCTCTAATAAATCAAAAAATCCCTTATTTGATGAGTTAGAAATATTTTTTCCCTGATAAGCCAGAAATATTTTTTCTTTTTGACACATGAGAGATGTTTTAGCACCAAATGACAGTGAGCATGGGCTATAAAGACTCATTGGATTCTTAAAGGAATTAGGTTCTCGATCTTCATTATCGACTGCATATTTATTTTTAAAATCTCTCTAAAAAATATCATTGTTTTCTCTCTCAAGAAAATACTTATTTAAGTATCGAAGAGTTTATAAAATACTTATTTAATTAAATAATTATTTTAAATGAACTAGGTTCTCAATTTCCATTCTTAACTACATATTTATTTTTAGAATCTCTCTAAAAAATATCATTATTTTTTCTCTCCATAAAATACTTATTTAATTATTAGAGAGTTTCTAAATTTATTATTGGAGATCTTTTACAAGTATTAATTAGACATCAACCATCAATCATCAACCTTCTTAGTTAGAAAGAATGAATCATATTGTGAAAACCAAAATATTAACGAATTACTAACATATAAACCTTGTTTTAAAACTACTTTGATTTTTTGGGATATCATTATATTTTTTTTTTCATTTTTTTATCAGACAAACATGAAAGATGATAAAAATTACCAATAATCATAGCATTCATACAAAAAAGGTTGCATTCTATTTTTTTAAAGCGATTAAAAATTCGAACCACAACTTGGTTGAGAGAATTTTTTTCACCTAAAAAACTAAAATGAATTTATTGAAGCTGAGTTTGAATAACTTAATGCTCGCCTTATGTTGACATCGACTTTTCTATTATTATCCCTGACATGACAATC
>Ga0307515_10004138_pt1 | contig 30208 bp, 19 predicted proteins | sample 17_EM_MG_FD_194513 | JGI IMG/M metagenome (GOLD analysis project Ga0307515, IMG submission 194513) | Populus trichocarpa ectomycorrhiza microbial communities from riparian zone in the Pacific Northwest, United States - 17_EM | ecosystem: Host-associated > Plants > Roots > Unclassified | place... | reverse complement strand
TCAATTTCTTTTAATATTTTAAATCTAATTTGCATATTTTATACTCTAAAACAACATTTATTTAAAAAAAACGTTTAATGAAAAAGTTAACTCACTTTTGTTATATATATATATATATATATATATTATAAAGATAAAAATAATAAAACTATGAATAAGAAGACGATATTTTAGAATTTTTTTTTGAAATATTTGGAATCAAATTGATAAAATTTATAAATTTAAGAATATTTAAATATATATTTAAGGTTGAATTGGGATTCTTCCTGTAAATAATCAATGAGATAAATGGTGCGAGTTCTAAAAAACAAAAAACTACCTGCTCGTTGTTGCTTGGAAACGTATTCTTCTTTATGTTATTCATAATAGTAATCAATACCATTATAAATTTCAGAATTATAATTAAAATATTAAAAATATAATATGTTTCTTAATCGAGACTCGTGTTTCCGTTCGTGGAAAACAAAGATTTTTAATATTTGGTGCATAAAATGAAAGTAAGTGGTAAACATATGGACCCGGATTGCAATTATCAACAATCGAACTAGTCCTCTAATTAGGGTAATAGTATCAAGTAAAGTTAAAAGTGGGGGTTTCCCGATTTCCTAAAGAGGAATGGACAAGGAAAATTGAGTGGAGAAATTAAATTCACCATGATCATTAAAAATGGTGAATTGTTCATTTGGAAAACATCATTATATCTTTGAAATTCAATCTCAACCTTGTATTTATCGGCTCCACCATGGACGGTCGGATGCCACCTTGGTTTCTTAATTCTTCTTGTCATTTTTTTTTTTCTTGTTCTTTTCGATTCCCTTGTTTAAGCTAAATTGGGCAGTGATTCCGATTACTGTCGACTTGGACCCCAATTTTCAGACAGTAATCAAGCATAATTTTCTTCCACCACTCTAAGCAAAACTTTGTCTGGTCTAATTAATTTTTAGTGCATTGTACGTGCTATATTCTTTATATATTAGAACAAATTTTGTTGAACACCTTGTACGCATGTCACGATTGAAGTGACTGATGTGATTGGAATATCTTCTCGTCCACACCATCTAACATTTTTATATATTTGCATTATGAATTTAATTCAAAATATAAATTAATATCACATCACCAACCTTATGGCCTCGCTGCAATAAATTTTCAGTGTTTGATTTGTGTCTTTGCCAATGTTTCACTGGCTAAGTGGTAAAAACAATTAAGAAGACCATGGAAGTTCAAGTTTTCATTTCATTTGATCTGAATTTTTTTTATTTAAAAACTGATTAAGTTGAATAATTTGTTACGCTTTAATTAATAATCTTGAGGTTTTGGCACATCTTCTCCAAAACAAAACATATATAGGCGCAACATATGAACTATGAATGATTTGAGTCTCCTTTTATATTTGTTCTAGCAACCACTAGTCGAGTTGCAAGCCCCCGTTGCATAAAGAGGGTCACTATGTTGAGCTAACGATGCATGTATTTGGAGAACTGGATGCTTTTTTATTCATCTTAAATAAAATATAAACGAACTCTTAGCAATTTAATGGAAATTAAAGGGAACCCATGAATTTGCTTATGACATTGAACGCATATCACGTAATTTATGATATATTTATTCTTATTATATTACTTTTTTTTGTTATTGTGTTTTCTCAGGATTTGTTTAATTTAAAAATCCTAATGTTAGTTATATAGCTTTTAAAAAGGATTTGTTTTCTGGATTATAATTTAGGCATTGTAATAATATAAATAGAGTTACGTAGTTTATATTTTAAAAAAATAAATTTTTTTATATTTAAAATTCATCAAATGAAAATTATCTCTATAATTTAATTGTAATTTTTAAGTCTAATGAAACTTTGGTTTCTTTCTTTTCACTGTATATTATACCAATTGGTATAAAGTAGATTGATATTTTTAATGAATGGAGACATTGATAACAACATCAAATCCTGCAATGCAGATTAAGAAATAGAGGTCATCTGGGATGTTATGAGAGCTTAAAAGGCAATGTAAAGAACCATTTCACAAAGATTTAATTAGTTAGATCAATTGTTGGAGAGAAACACAAACAATGATCATGATAAGTAGAGAACCATTATGCTTAGAGATTTACGTTGAGGCAGGTCAAACCCTAGATGTATTTCTACAAACCTATATAGGTATCATGTCTGTATAGAAAATGTTGTATAGAGCAAGTCGACCTATTTGATGGAAGGAGACGTTGGTAACATCATCCCATTCTACAATGCAGACCAAAGAGTAGAGGTCATCTAAGATGTTATAAGGGCTGAATAGGCTACATAAAAAAACCATTTCACAAAGATTAATTAGTTGGATTATTTATTTGAGAGAGACGCAAACAAGAATCATGATGAGAAAAGAGATATGCTTATAGACTTACCTCAAGGCAGACTAAACCCTAGATGTATTTCTACAAATCCATATTGGCATCATGTCTTCATAAAAATGGTTTATAAAGAAGGTTGGCCTATTTGATGAATGAAGACGTTGGCAATGTCATCCTACCTTGCGATGCAAATCAAAAAGTTAAGGTCATCTAAGATATTATGAGGGCTCAAGAGGCCATGTAGAGAACCATTTCACAAAGATTTAATCAATTGGATCAACTATTAGGGAGAGACATAAATAGAGATCATGATAAAGATAGGGATATGCCTAGAGATGTACCTTAAGGTAAATCAAAACCCAAATGTATTTCTATAAACCTATACCTATATAGGCATCATATCTATATAAAAAGTGATGCATATGACATGTGATGCATTGAAGACTTAATTCACATTCGCTCTTTTCATAAACGTGTTTTTAATTTTGATCAAATTTCATTATATGGTGGTATTTTTATGAAGAAATAGTTTATTACATAAATATCATATATGAAAGCATACTTTTTATTGAAGAATATTTCTAGTCATCAGAAGGTAATGTTCATAAGATGAAAACTTACTTATAATGCTGAAGATTGGTAGTACAATATTCAAGATGATAGAGTTTGTGTTAGTAATACTCGTTAATTTTGAATTTTATACAATATGATCATGGAGAGATTTTATACAAGATATTTGAACGATTAAATTATTTTCACTTGACTTATGTTCAACTTTATCAAATATCAAGTTGGAAAAACATGTAGGATAGTTATTACAAATCCTTAATTATGGATGCCTTACATAGTTGAAAGTTCTATGGGGATTAAGTCAAGCAAGCGAGAAAATGTTTAACTCATATCCCTGTGAAAAGTTTGGGAATTGGTAGTGGGAATGTTAAAGTTAATTTTCAAGTTAATGAATTCGAGAGAGTAAAAAAGAAAGAATTAAATTCGAACACTTCTAGTTTTAAAATATCAAAGTTATCCCATCATATTGTAGAAAACATAATGAAAGAGGTAGCTGAAAAACAACTTTGATCTTTTGAAATTAAGTTGAATAAGGAAGAAACATATTGTGATCCTTATATCATGGATGTCAATCTTGCAAAAAAAGGACATCAGGGGCACAATAATTTCTAAAAAGTCATTTGAAGATATTATAAACAAGGACCAAGTTGATGCAAGATGTTAAAAAGAATTTTTTATGCTATTTTGTCTTGTTCTAAGGCTTTTGTTATAGATAAAGGGTAGCCTTACAAAAATCAATGTGCAAAGGTAAATAATTATGATCTTTACAATAAAGAATATATGAAAAGTAATATCAAATATGAATTTCAAGCATCGGGTAAAGATCTATTTGCTTTCTTAAGCATTAAGACTTCATGTGACCTTGATTTTTTTAGGTCTTAAGAAGTTTTGCCTAAGTTGAATAATTCTACATGTATATATCTTTGCTAAATTTTAATTTTCAGTTATTTTGAGCAAGCAATCTCAATCATAAATTAATAACAATGCTATATTTGAAGTATGCATTTCCTTAGAATGGAAAAGTTTAATTTTTTTTATTGTAAACTTGATGATGATTTTTGTTTTTCTAGTAAGGGAGCCTAACATTAACACATATCACATGAGTTATTAATTTTTATTGTATTACTATTTTAATTATTAAGATTTTCTAAGATTCGTTTAGGTTAGGAATTCTAATGCTAATTAGATTATTTATCAGCCATATAGTTTTCAATAAGGATTCTTTTATTCTATGAATATTAGGATTTAGGCTTATGAAAAGTATAATAGGGTTGCCTCACTAATTTCTCAAATGAAGATAGATTTTTTTACATTCAAAATTTATCAAATTAGAATGATCTCTATAATTATGTTGTAGTTTTAGAGTTTGTGAAACTGTAGTTTCTTTCGTTTTGCTATATGTTGTAATACATTAGAAAATCATCATTTTTATTGTCACTGAAGATCTAACATCATGTAAAAAAAAAACAATCTTAATCGAAAATCTCAAGTTTTTTTGTGAAGCCCTAAAAATAGTTTTATAATAACTCTTGAAAACTAGGATTTTGTTTTACATACAACTCATATTTTAAGGTAGTCAAGCGATTTAAGATCAAAGATCTATGTTGGCCATTGAACATCTTTAAAGCTCCAAAATCATAATAAATTTAATAGTTGAATTTGGATTATATCCAAAAGACTTAAGTCATATGGTGGTTAATTCATACTTAGCTTTATATATTAGATTCTTTTATTTATTCTTCTATATTAGATATTGTTCATAACAGATCTTTTAAGGTTGTCAAGTGGATTGTACTCTAAAATCTTTATTAGGCCATTTGAATTTAATGACTATGTTACCATATTATATTTCATATTTGAGTTTAGATTCCATCTAAAAGACTTAATCTTTATGATGGTTGGCTCATTCTCAATCTTTTATATTATTTTATTTTCTCGTATCTATTATATATTGGATTATGTTAGATCGTTGTATCTCTTTAAAGCTCTTCAATCATATTAAATTTGTTAGATGAGTTTAGATATCATCCAACTTTACGATAGATGATCCATTCTCAATTTTATAATTAGAATTTTTTTTTGTTCATTCTTTTTATCTAAGATATTATTCTTTAACATTCTTTTAGATATAATTGACTCCATTTATTGAGTTTGACTCGAATATTCAATTCATTTCATTTTGTAGACATGAAAAGCACCATTCTCCAATGCCTTTTTAATAGTAAGAACTTCCACTTCATTGAACTACTTTATGCATATTGGTAAAGAAAAATACATATGAAATGCCCACGTGGTCCCTTAAAACTCCTATAATACCTCAAGCTCCAAGTTTTTCCAAGGGTGAGGCATTAATATCCCACTTTAAAACACCTAATAAAGCTTTTTATAAAGTAATTGGATGGATTTAATAGGATTTGTACACATTCTAATACCATTGATGTGTAAAAAAGGTCTTGTTTGAACACACAAAGTGCATATGTACATATTTAACCTAATATACAACTCTGAAAAGTCAAAGAATAAATGTTGTAATAATTTGATACAATAATATCAAAAACTCTCTTATATCTTAATAACCACCAACTACATGACAACAAAAATAAGCAAGAAACATACCTTTTTTTTGTCAAAACAAAGTAAATTTTATGTTTATTTCTAACCTTAAAAAGGCCTTTTATATTGTTATAATGTATTAGTTACCTAGTTATACTAGGAAAAATAATTGCAATCCATATAATATAAAATAATCTTATGAATGAAAGGAAATTATACAATCAATTTCTATAATTAGAAAATATAATCATTTAACTCATATGCTAATACTCCTCCCCAAGGTGGATCATACATATCACCCATTTAACTTATGCTAATGCTCCTCCTCAAGGTGGATCTTACATATCACCCATGCTTAGACATGTGAATCATTAAAGGCTCAACCAGAAATAACCTCAGTTAAAATATCAACCAATTGTTCTATAATTTTCACTTACAAAACTTCAACTATTTTCTCTTTAAACTTCTAATAAATAAGATTACAATCAATATCGATATGTTTAGTTTGGTCATGTTATATCAATCCCTGCGATCTTAATAGCAGACAGATCTTCATAATATAACTTCATAGCTCTTTTAGAAAGAAAACCAAGCTCCCTTATAAGCTTTTTTAACTATAATAGTTCCTAAATTCCTTGAATCATTTCTCTTTATTTAGCTTTTGCATTAGATAATGAAAAAACCTTCAATTTGTTTTTAAGTAACTAGATTACCTTTAATAAAAATGAAGTAACCAATTGTTAAACATTGTATTTCTTCTTTTGAGTACCAATCTAAATCACAATATCCAACAATAGTTGCCTTGTTATACTTACAAAACATAAGACATTTCCTAGGTGCCGACTTAAAATACCATAAAATTCTAATAATAACATTCATATGAACTTCACCTAAATTATGCATGCAATGACTTACCACACTAAAATCATAAATGATATTCAATCGAGTATGAAATAAATAAATCAATCGACCTTCTAGCCTTTGATATCTTTCCTTGTCAGCGAGAACTTGATTAATAAGTTCCATAAGACTATGATTTTGCTATATAAATTTATTGATAGGTTGACATCCAAACTTGATTTCAAAACATATTTTCATTTTAATAAGAATATTCTTTGTTTAGACCTCATAACTTTAGTACCCAAGACATACTCCAGGGTTTTTCATATCAAATTCAGATACCAAGTGAGTCTTTAAATTTGTCATCTCATCAATATCATACCAGTATTAAAGATATCATCCGTGTAGATGATAAATGTAGTTATCTTACCATTACATCTATTAAAAAACAATGAATGATTTGTGTTACTTTAATTATAATTGTATTTCTTCATAGCTAGCCAAAATCTTTTGAATCTTGCTCTTGATGATTGTTTTAAATTATATAATGCCTTCTTTAACTTGCCCATTACGTTTGTATTGTCAAAAGCATTATATCCTAGTGGTGTTTTCATATAGATTTATTCAGATAAATCTCCATGTAAAAAGACATTTTTTACATCATACTATTGTAATGGGCAATGAAACTTTGTAGAAATAGATAATAAAACCCAAATAGTACATAACTTTGCAACTGGTGCAAAAGTCTCCTGATAATCAATACTATAAGTTCTTATAAAGCTACGAGTAACTAACCTTGCTTTAAATATATTGCACCCAACAATGCAATGACCTTTAAAAATTAAGAAAAAGAATATATATATATATATCTGGCATCTTATTCTTATATAGGAAGGTCTTGTTTAAGGAGTCACCACCTAATATTATGGTCATTAGGACCCTAACTAGTCAACATAAATTCTATGGGTCCGAGACTAGTTACATAAAAAAAAAGATATTGTAATAACCCATGAAATTCATAGATTTATAATACATTGTTTATATATATATATATATATATATATATATATATATATATATATATATATATATATATATATATATCATGTTCCATGGTGCATTGCGTAATACCATTTATCTTTTCAATAATTAAACATCATTAAATGATTCTGCATGTCACACATGCTTTGAAGGTCGTCATCATAAGTTTTTACAATAATGCAAATTGCTTATCCATGACCACTACATAGTTTGTTACAAAATGCAGGTTGTCTATTTATATTATTACATAGTTATCACAAAATACTTAAGAAGAAGTTTCTAAGTGCTATGGCTATGAGACGTCCTTGTAACAAACCAAACTTAATGTAAGTATATAAACAATTTCTTATAATATAATTGGACAATGAACATATACTTATAATCGTGTCAACAATTTAAACAGGTAGATTTTCATTAATAACTTCCTACTAGTTCTGTTTTTAACATTTTGCTTCACATCTTTGTGCGACCTTAAGCCGCGTTATTTTCTTTGATCTATATTCAACATCAATTAATAACATGTATTATGGTTTAGGAATCCCTTGTACATTTGACATTCTTCCATGTATGATTATTCTTTCCTAACTTTGGTCAATTTGTCTACGATCCTTAAACCTTAATCCCAATTGTAATTGATACATCATTATTCTTTACTTTAGTGTATCAATGACTACTTTCAAATGCAACTATTAGTATCATTATTAGTTAAGGCTAATATCATAATTCATTCTTGGCTATCTGATGTAGATACCATTAGCCGAAGCTAATCTCATTATTCACACTTGGTTATCCCATGTGGATACCATTAGCCGAAGCTAATCTCATCAATCAATCCCGGTTATCCAATATTAGCCAAAGCTAATCTCATCATTCATTGCAATTCATACGTAATTTAATCGATTAAAATCAGGTAGTAACATTATACATTAATACTTCATGAATTTAATAAAAATTAGATAATGGTGGAAATCACCTACTTGCTCCTCTCGTGGTGTGTCCTCGTCCGGTTGAAGATCCGATTCTAGTTACATCTCTTGACACACGAAATGACCATTACTCAGTATTTGTTTTTATCTAAGTACCGCCAAAGATCATTTCCAAACATATATTAGTACACACATACATTCATACAAACATCTCTCGTGTTCGAGCATTTTTATAGTGATAATACCATAATAAGACATTCATTCACAACTTTAATAAGGGTCATCTATGGAAATTACATCATTATGATACTGAAAGTCATCAAAGAAAACTAATTATTTTGACACTGAAAATCATCAGTAAAAACTGGTTTGCTTTGACACTGAAAATCATTAGAGAAAACTGAGTCATTCTGATGCTGAAAATCATCAACAAAAACAAAGTCATTTGGACATTGAAAATCATCAATGAAAACTAAGTTATTCTAAGACTGAAAATCATCAACGAAAACTAAATCACTTTGACATTTCTTTTCCCTAAGTTCATGCATATAGTCAATACCAAGTTTTCTTCTTATAGATTATATCTCAACCTGGTTATAGACATAAACCACAACCAAATTCACCTTCAAAAGTCTATGAAATAAAGGTAATATGTCATGTCTCCATCTCATTATAATCTCACCCATTCATCAAACATTATTAAGGATAACCTATTAATCACCATTATCTTTATGAAGGTTTTTCTTTGTTATTTTCTTCAAAGATGGTTGAAGCCTATGTCACTTCCATAACAAGCATACTTTGAGTTCTTCATATGATATCATCAATTCTCATTCATTATAGCATGGCATAACGTGTTCTAGGTATTCCAACTTACAAAGTATTATCAGGCATGTTTAAGAATCATATTCCTTTCCATAATCTCATCAAGTTCATCTCAATGTTGTCAAGTAGTATACAATTAAGTTCAATCATGCACATTTCCAAGGGTTCTCCTATCCAAACTTCCATGGGGCCAAAACATGGGGTATTAACATCAAGTGTTTATTTCATCATTCTCAATTATACCATTACAAATCATATAACACAAGCTAATAACTAATTTCACATTACACATGAGTTCAATTTCTACCATTTATTTTGTTTATATAAGGATATTCATCATACAAAAGTTTCCATTGCTCTTTATATTGGCCGAACATAACATTTTCTTCTCTTCTAGTTTACTCATGTAAATTATCATTTCCATTATAAACATGTATATGTTATCATACATCAGTCTTCTAAGTTCATAATCAAACAAGTTCTTCAATTCATGATTTAAAATAAGGCATTAGCATATATAAAAAAATTGTTTCAACTCAAGCATTTTCTTAAGTGCTTATTAAGGTCACAATTAACACATTTCATCATCTCATTCCATCCTTTTTTTCATCCCTTCAACAGGTTGGCTTTAGTTAGGGTTTGTTCTTTAATATGCATCAATTTCTTTTGTTTGGAATCTGAAATTATACCCTTCCCATCCCAATTTCCCAATCTCTCTATTTAATTTTCAAAAATCAAGGGTGCAAGAACCCTAGGTCATTTCATTTGGGGTTTCCTTCTCATTTTGCTTTAAAATATCAAAATAACAAATATGAGTATAAGGTTACTCTTACCACATGATTTTAGTTAGGATTTGGGGGAGGTTTTGGTGGTTTTCTTCTCCTCCTTTTTGTTTTTTGTCCCTTTCCTCTTTATTGTTCCAACCGGCCCTCTATTCTTTTCTTCTCTTTATGTTTTTTGTATTTTCTTTTCACTTTTCAACTCTCCTCTCACTCAAGCATTTAATGAGGGTGACATGGAAAGAGTGGTTTGGATGGAAATTTTACAAGCAAGGGGCTGCAACTAAGGTTGTGCTGTCAGTTTTGGGGGAGAGGAAAAGTCACCTATTTTCCCTCTCAATGCATTATACCCCTTTTTAAATGAGGTAGGTTGTGTTTGGATGCTAGATACTCTTATCCTTTGACCGGTTTCCTCATGTTTCCTCTTGATTTTGGCTGGTTCAATTCTTTTTTTTACGGGGTTTTACAAATACTATCACCCCTAAAGCGTTTATCTAAGATAAGTTACATTACTGGTTTTGTATTAAATTGCTAAGGGTCTGTTGTGTTATGCTATTAATGGTCTGCCTATAATATTCCTGACTCTAGCGTTAGTAAATATTGTGGTTGATATTCTTGACTATGGAATTATCAAATACCAAAATCAATATTTTTTACTTTGGCGCCAGTAAATACGAGGGTTGACATTCTTCATGAATCCATTTACCTTAAACAATCATGGGTTGAGTTCTACAATGGTTATTGGACTTGCAAGAATGGTAAAAATAGGCTTTGGATCGTTTTACTCAAAACACTTTGTCATTTTTTATTTTCAAAATTAAAAAGTAATGGATTTGGATTATTATTTTTTTATATGTAGGCCCAATGAGATATTTTTTTGGACCAAGCTTTTAATGAGCTTGATAAACTTGTTATCAAGCTCAAAAATACATGTAAAACTAACACATTTTTTTAATGCCAAAATACAAATTTCAAAAACATATTTTTTACGATGCTAAAACATGCAAAATATTTTGTTTTATTTTGTTGTTTTTTATGCTAAACATAACAAACACTAAATTATGCAAAAGATTTTTTTTTTCTTAGCTTGGTCATAATGCAAATTTTTCTAAGAAAACAAATGGTTAAATTGTTTTTGGTATTTTCCTTTTTCAGTTGTTTATTTTAACAAACGCTAAAAAATAAAATCATGTAACACTTACAATTATCACATGTAATCAAAACACATTATATCATCCAAAATTTATTGTTGGACGGTGAAGAAGAGCCGTTGGAGTCACCAAAGTTTCAAAAACAATGGTGGCGCTTGGAATCACGCACTGTTACTGGTAAAACGAACACAATAGGTAGATCAGGTTATGCTCCTTGTCTTCTTTCTTCCTATACTGGCGATGTGAACACTGCCACCTACAAAACAAAGAAATCAAAATATAAGGCAATAGTTTTTTATTTATTTTTATTTTTTATATCTTTCTCTCTTTGTGTGTGTGTCTCTACTATAATTTCTTCTTCTATCTTCTGATTGTTATTGTTAGGTTGTTATGGATCTATTGTGAAGACTGCCTTGCATTGTGGTTGAGGAGAAAGTGTCGGTCGGTGATGGTTTTGAGGCTGTGAGATTTTGTTGTTGGTTTTTGGATGAGGAGGCTGTCACAGATGGTTGGCGTGCATGGGCTAGTGTCTGACAAAGAGGGAAAAAGATGAGGTTGTCGTTGCTAAAAGATCATTTGATGGTGGTTGTTGTCAAGTCTTGACTGGGATGAGGTTAACGATATCAATACTACTTCTTGCTGAAATTGTCATAGGTATGAAGAGATGTTGTTAGGTTGGTTTAGAAGACTTCTGGTTGCTATTGTGGTTAAGAAGAAATGAAGTTGATTATGGTTGGAATGGCAGGAGATTTGTAGCTAAGTGTTGTTGATTTGATGAGCTATTTTGTTGGGAAATAGAAGGCAAAAGAAGTTAGCTCTTATTTTGTGTGTGTATGGCTAGGAGAGATAAGGCTGGTGTGTTTTATTCTCTTGGTTTTATGTATGTATTCAGTGATAGTGAGGGACAAGAGAGATGAATGAATGACTTTTTTTTTCTTTCTTGTGTTTAGATCTGCTCTCTATGGAGATTTTTTGTCTGCTCATCTCCCATTTTATCTCCTAAAATGTGTATTTATAAAATTATAACACAGGAGTCTCACAGTCCTAAGCAAGCACAAATAATTTTTTTTTTCAAATTTAAATTTGATTCAAAATTGAAAATGAATTTTATTTGATAGTTTGTTTAAACTAAAACATATTATAATCCTTAATATTTTCAAAAGTTTACAAATCACACCCTTAATCAAATGTTGGTACTTGATCTTTTAATTTCTAGATTTTAACCCCCTAAAAAATTAATTAAAGCAAATAGTGTCAAATTTAGGTTATGACAATATCGATCAATAGTGCCATGTAGCTTATGCTTTACTATGAATACCCTTTATATCCAAAATGTTTCTTTCTTTTTGGTAAGGGCTTAACATCCCATGTTTGATTTTTTTTTCCAGTGCTTAAATCTCCTTAGTCATTGATTCTACCTATTTGGGGATCATTCAGTGCTTCTTATACCATTGTAGGAATGGAGATAACTAGCATTTGATTCACAAGACCTTGAATAACATAAGATAAGTGTTTGGTGGAGACATAATGAGTAATGAGATACTTTATATTCTTTAAGCTTTCAGGTTAATATCTTGTTGGTGTTTTTCTCTCGATTACTTTGAGGTGATAATTGATACCTGTTAGTATCACTAGAAACAATTTACACATGGTTAATAATTGAATTGTTAGTATAATCTTATGAATACAACAAAACTACAATCATGTAACTTATGTTAACATTTTTCTCATATAAAATGTGATATATAAATAACAATTGAGACTTGAAACTTGTGTTATTTTCTCTAACACTCTTCCTCAAATAAAATTTATTTGGACTTGAAAATTGCAATGAGAGTGTTGAGATTCAAACTTGTGATAGTTTGATCATTAAAGGTCTGATACTGACACGACCAAAAGATTGATGTCTTCTTCTAAGTGTATGAGTGTCAAAGTAATAAATAACTGGGCAAGACCGGGGTCGAACCATAGGGAGGTTAACTGTATAAACTACAAATAATGAAATAGATAATAACAGAAAAGGAGTTGAAGAGAGCTTTGAAATGTGATATTGATATAAGGATTAAACAAGGATAAAATAATTGTCAAGGTTAAAGGATCCACTAATGGTATTTCAAACAAGTATAGTATAAACTCTTTTTATTACTCAACTGGAAACCACACACAAAGAAGGTACCAATCGGATTGCTAACATGATTATATTAGTTATCTTATTCGAATAATGCTAATACTTGTAAATGTTGTCGGGTATTCATGATGCTTACTTATGTTAACAACAAATCAAGTTCCTTTCATAGCACAGGTGTCGCTTATACCACACGGTTGGGCTATAAAAGTGCCAAGTATTTGTTATACCAAGGGTTATACAACATAAATCTAGATTAACCATTTAACAAGCAAAGTATTAAAAGTGAACAAGATAACAAATACAAAACATGTTAGTATCAAACATTAAAGTTCATATTGAGTTTATACTATACTTATTCTTACACCATTAGTGTAACCTTTTCACCTTGACATAATAAACATAACTAAACATAATAAAAGAGAGAAACATAAATAAACAAGATAAGAACATAAATAAGATATAAATTAACTAAGTAAAGGAAATGAAATGAAAAGCATAAACAAGAGATTAATATAAGCAAAACTTAAGCATTACAAAAATATAAAGAAAGAGAGCAAGAACATGATCTGAAAACCAAGATCCCTAAATGCATTGCAAATGCCTCCTTTTATAGGCCAAAATTTAGAACTATTGATTTGATGACTGATTGTTGAGTGGGTGGCCACATCTTGACTTGGTGACAATTTTTATCTTCTTGTCTGAACAAAACATCATTGCTAACATCAGAATTTCAACAAATTGTCAGCATAAAAGTTCTAGGAAATTGTCTCAGCTTTCTAAAAAAAAATAGAATCAGTGCATTTGGACTTCTAGAACTCGAGATATAGGCTGAACATTGAACAGTGTCTGGGCTGCAGGACAGATTCTAACTTCTCTGTTGTTGCTAAGATTTGAACTTCCAAACAGCAGAATTGAATCTTGAACTCCTCATGAATGTTTTAGGCCTATGTCTTAGCTTTCTAGCCATATAAACCAAATTGAAATCCAAAATCTATAGCTCTAGATATGACCCAATAACTAAATAGTGTTACAGTTTGGACTGAACCAGCATCTCTTTTCTAAGCTTAACCCTTTCTTTGTCTTCTTAATTTCAGTAGTTAAACTCATCAATCAATCATTTCATTTATGTGATAAGCCTGCATTTAAGATGAACATTTACAAAAAATTAAAGGTATCTTATATTATTAGACATGTTATTATAAAACATGATTTAGTTAAGGAGTTATTGATACTTTAAGTGCAAAATGATGATATAAAACCTTGATAAAAATGCACTTTTAAGTACTAATCAGATACCATGTCAAAAAAATCATCTCAGCCCAATAACTTAAGCTATTAGGTGAGACCCCAAGATATGATTTATAATATTCTCTAATAGAGTAAACCTTATGGATCCAAACCAGTCTATCAATAAATCTATACTAAACTGCACATTAGAAAGAAAGTATAAGGAATAATTTTCTTACACCAATTCCCAATTCTAAAAGTGCCTTCTTTACAGTAAGCTCTAATTCTATATAGAGCTAACCATTTTCCTGCATCAGCCACTTTAAAAGCCTTGTTTTCTACAAGAGAGAAAAGATAAGGGAAGTGAAGATTTAATGCCAATTAGTTATGCCAATGGTTAGTCCATAAATGAGTCACAATGTCATTAAAATGACAATTCTAACACTTTCTTCAATGGCAACAAATCATTGGTTTAGGTTTACATATGTAGCATAAATAGCCCTCTAATAAGGTTCACCTATAATTGGAGTAAATAAAACTCCATAACATTTCTTTAATCGAGCTAAAAAGTTCCATTCAACTTAACACTCTTTTGTTTATCGAAATCACCGCTTTATAGGAACAGTCGCTTTAGAGAAATAAATTTAGTTGCCACCCCATTAGGCACCTTAAAAAGGGATAAAAAGTATGATGCGGACTTTATGGTCATGCAACCCACAATCAAGATTGAGATCTGATTCTATAAATTTAGTTGCCACCCCATTAGGCACCTTGAAAAGGGATAAAAAGTATGATGCGAACTTTATGGTCATGCAACCCACAATCAAGATTGAGATACAGTGCTTGTCACCATTATGTCTTTCTAAACTGGCCAGCGTGATTGGAAAACCAGTGCATTTAGATTCTCCAACAACCTCCATGACTCGGCTTTCCTATGCCCGCGTGTTGATTGATATTGATTTGCTTGTTGAGTTACCATCATCGATTGATATCACCCTCCCCAATGGTGTTACCAAATCACAGGCAGTGATATATGAATCACTGCCTAGGTTCTGCAAGCAGTGCAAAACATTGGGTCACTCCACTTCTGCATGCAATAAAGCTTTCAGTCACAAGCGCAAAAAGAGTCCTCCACCACCTCCTGCTCCCTCTGGATGCACTAATACCTCAGCTGACACTGAAGCAGTTGAAAAACAGCCAACCAGGGAGGAAGTTCAAGGTGAACCAGCAATGGACCCAATGGCTGCTAAGGCAGCTGTGGTTGTTGACAAGAGTACAGGCCGTTCTGTATGTAAGCGGGCAAGTTAGCTTTACAAACAGGATCCCCTGATGCTCCTTCTGGCTCTCCTCAAGTCGTTCAAGTATCTGAAGATTGCATTGCAGCTGCCGCAGCATCGCCTTCAAGGAGGCAATACTTGACAAGAAGCAAGGTTGCTGCCATCTCTACCTTTGGTCGACCAGGGAAGCCATTAGGAATGCGTGGCCAACCTTCCAAACACTCCTCGGTTGACTCCAGGATTCAGGGCTGCACAACTTTTAACCCCTCCTCTTCCCTTTGAAATATTATGCTTTTGTGGAATATTGGCCAAGGAATATATCCTTGTGTCTATCTTGGGTTTTTTTTTGTATGGTATTTTGTTCCTATATGTTGCAGTTTATGCTGTGTTGTATTGCTTTGCTGGTCTGGGTTGTTGGAGCCCTGGTTTGGTTCCTTCCTCCCTCTGTTGGTTCTGTTTGCTAGCCTTACATTTTTTGCTGGCTTGTTGCCTCTGGTTTCTGGCTGCTGGGCCCTATTCTATGGGCTTTGTGGGAGTTTTCCCTACTGGGAAGCCTGTTTTGGATTCGGGCTGCTTGGTTGTGGTAGCTTGGATGTTGTTCTGGTGTTGCCTTTGTAGGCCTGTTTTCCTGTTGGTGCAGTCATAGTTCTACCTGTTACTGTGATGGCCTGTCTTCCTGTTGGTGCAGTCATAGTTCTGCCTGTTGCTGTGCTGTTTTGTATTGCTGGTTTGGGTTGCAGGCTGTTGCTGCCCATTCTGCTGGATTTTTCTTGCCTGCTGCGTTGATGGTTGTGGCCTGCTGGTAGGCTTGTTTCTTGCTCTATGTTTGATGTAGGAGTCTATTCCCCCAGCTCTTGTTGCTTTGTTTTGGGAAGCCTGTTCTCTCCTGGGAGCCCTTCTTGGGTCTGTGACTGTGTTAGCTTTGTGTTCTAGCGTTGGTCTGCTGCTTGCGGTTCCTGCTGCCCTGGTGAGATAATTTGCTTGCTGGGCTTATTGTTGCTGGCTTCTAGCTCTCCTAGGTTGGTTGCTAGCTGGCTGCCTTCTGCAGTTGTTGTCTTCGGCTGCAGGTTGCTGCTGGGTTGCTGGTCTGCTTGCTTCTGGGTCCTGCTGGTTGTTGTTGCAGGTCATGAAGAATGGCCGGTGGCTTGGTTGCCTTCTTGCAGGGGCTTGATGCTGCTGTGAACCTGGGTGAGGCTCTCTCCTCACATGCTTAGGCTGCTGGTTTGCTACTGCTACTATGCTGCCGCTAGTGCAGGGCTGGTCTGCTGGTGTTAAGGATGGCCGCCCTTTGGTGCTGTCGCTTGGAAATCAGTTGGTCTAGGCCGTCTTGGCGCTGGTTTGCTGTTTAGTGGCTTCTGGTTCGACTTAGTGGGAGCATGGTCCCCTAGGCTTTTTGTTTTTTCTGTTCCCTGCATGAGGGATGTTCATGCTCTTTGTTTATGAGATCTTGTTCCCTTTAGCTCGTTCAAGGGAGCCTGTTCCCATTGATCTTACTATGGTTTGTTCAAGGGAACCTGTTCCCTTTGCCTGGATTTGTTCAAGGGATGTTCATGCTCTTTGTATGTCCTTTGTATTGCTGGTTTCCAGCTTGTACTGCAAGTTTGCCTTGCTCTTTTTGATCTATACAATACTTACATTTGATAATAAAAAAAAAGATTGAGATCTGATTCTAAAAACCTAAAAGAGGTTCAATAAGAGTGTGACATAATAGAAAACTATCTCAAGGCACCAAAACTATTGGAATGAAGTTGAATGATGTCACGAAGCCAATTAATCTTCAATAAGTCAAATTCAGTTCGTTCAAAAACTCAAGAATGCAAGAATCTCTCACACTGAAAAGTTCAGAATTATTATTGATCAAAAGGTTTTTGGAACTTAGGCTTACAAGAGTTTAAGTATTTAAAAAAATTCATCATAATGGATCTACCCTTGTGAGTTGAATTGTTTCGCTTACAAAACTAACTCAAAACCTATACTAGTAAGCTTAAACCCTAATCTAAACAAGCCTTAAATCCTAGCTGAAAATAAATTATTAATTAGGCTCAAACAAGTATTAGGCTATAATTGAAATAATAAAAATAAAAATCATAAGTTAATTCCCTATACTATTGTGAGAAGAGAAAAAGAAAAGAAAACAATACAATTCTAATATAAGGTTTATTTATAGCCTATAATATTGCCCAATAATCCTAGAAACCAATATATCACTAAATACCACAAGTCATTCTTTCCTTGTATAGCTAGGATGAACAAAACATCTTTATAAGAAAATAATTCTGGACCATTAATGAATCGTTGCCACACTTGAAAATTATGTTACAACCCATTAAAGATCCTTGTAAAACTAAGAAATTTCCAAAACAAGCTTGCACATCTTTATAGAAAAATGATCATTGCCAAATAGAAAGTCCACAAGTCAAAAGTAAGTAAATGATAAAATTTATACAACCTATTTTGACTTATATGGCAAAGCCTTCCTGAAATTTGATTAACTTGAAATTTTACCCCAGCATAGCAAAATACCTCTGGAATTTTCTGGTAAAGTTTTAGCTCAATTCAACGGTTTGATTCGAAGTTTAGCTTAATAGCGTAAAATTTTACGATAGGAAATCTTATGCCAAAATTTGAATCTAGCTTTACTTAGATCATATCAAAGTATATATAAGTATATAGGGAGGCTATAAAGCATTAACTTAATTAAGAACAAATTTCTATCTAAAGAGAGCAGCTTCCTTTTTCAAGAAAAAAAGATGATTCCAAACCTTCTCTATCAGCAGTCTCCAAGTAGACCTTTATTTACATCTCAGTAAATCAGCTATACCAAGACAGAAATCATTGTCCATATTAATTCCGATAAGAGATTTTTTGGTGGAAATTAACCTTCAAACCCAAATAGTAACACCATTGAAGATGTCGTTAGCTGCCACTCTATTAAGCAGGAATGAAAGACCTTTCATAGCCAGCTTAAAGAGATGGAGATAATGGATTGCCTTTTTAAATTCCTCTAGATACTTACATTGTTGTAGGCAACCTAAAAACCTAAACATACAAACCAGTACGGAGTGCTAACACATTGTGAAATCCATCTATGTCATTTAAACCTAAAACACTTAAAATTCATAACTTAGAGCTGGTTGTCCAACGAAACTGAATCAAATACTTTATGAAGACTCAATTTTAAAGATTAGTCCTTAGATTCGCTACTTCTTCATATTATAAAAAACTTCATTTATTATTTGAGGATTATTAACAATTTCACTTCATATAATAAATTTCATTTATTATAAAAAGGATTGTTAAGACTGACTCTAACAGTACGTCCAATATAAGGGGTTGAAACTTTTAATTTCCTTAAGGTCGCTGGGGTTATAAAGATTTATGTCTTGAAGAAGGATTCAACTATAGGATAGATTTTTGTTTAGTATTTATTCAGTGTCTTGTATCTTCATGGGATATGCTTTTGCATTGTTTTTGTTGTTCGTGTCATTTTGGTTTGTTGTTTCTGCCATTTCCTAGCTTAATTTTTTGCTTATAAAAAAATATAATAAAAGTTGGCTGATTTGGACTAATAATTTCATGTATCGCCCTTCTCAACCTAGCAGACAACACCTTAGTTATGATCTTATAAAACCATTAACAAGACTAATTGGTCTAAATTAATATAAGAGAGCCCTAACAAAAAAAAAGTAAATATAAGCAACAAGATTATACGGAATACAATTACTATTTTCTTTTTAAATATTTAATTCAAAATTGTATTATTAAATATTTTCTTTTTAAATAATCTTTCTCTAATCGTCAAAGAACCATCTCAACACAATGCTTAAATTGTTATGTGAGGTCCCAAGATATAATTTATATTATTCTCTAACACATCCCTTTAAGAAAGAGCTCACAATAGAGGCAGAGCTCGCAGCAGACTGGTCATTGGCAAACAATTGGGAAGCAGTAGTAAGACAACCAGGAGAACCAACAACAACATACCTGATATGCTGCAAAGAAGAGGGGGGTAAACCTATACCTGTGCTTGCATCATGATTATTAGATAGACATACATGTGGTGATGGACAAGGTGAAGTTTCGAGCTGTTGCAGATGAGCAGAAACAGGTGTATGAGAAGGAGAGGCACATGGGTGGACTCTACAATCCATAGGAGAGTGAAACAATGGGGAGAGAAGGAGATTAGGTAGAAAGGTAGGATCGGAATGGTTAGAGGAGTGAGAGGTAGATTATGCAATCTATACAGATCTGTCAAAAGGAAAAACATGTTCATGAAAACAGACATGACGAGATATATAAATATGTTGAGATGTTGTGTCAAGACAACGATAACCAAGATGAGAAGAGCTATAGCCTAAAAACACACATGGAGAGGAATAAAAGTCTAATTTATGATTATGATAGGAATGCAGAAATGAAAAACAAAGACACCCAAACATACATAATAAATGATAATCAGGAGACTATTAAAAAGACAATCAAAAGGAGATCTATTGTCTAGGACAAGAGTAGGCATTTGATTGTTAAGATAAACAGAGATTTCAAAAATATAATTACAAAATCTTAATGGTGTTTTACACTGTCATATAAGAGAAAGACTAGTTTCCACAATATGCCTATGACGACGTTCAACTGTTCTATTTTGTTCATGAGTATGAGGTCAACGATGATGAATACCAATGGTCTGAAAGAAAATGAATAACTTGCGATATTCACCGCCCCAATCAGTTAGAACAGATTTAATTTTTAGCGAAAATTGACGCTCAACGAGAGTTTGAAATTGATGAAAAACATAGTAAATATTAGACTTTGCAATAAGAGGGTAATACCATATATATTTTGTATGTGCATCAACATAAAAAATAAAATAGCAAAAACCATCAAATGAAAAAAGAGGAGTGGACCCAAAAAATAACTAAAAATTAATTCAAGTGAAGCAGAAGTTTTGTGGCTCGTGGGTCCTAAAGACAGACACAATGATTTTTCTAATGGACAAGTTTGACACTGAAAATTAAGGCATTTAGAGTTACAAGCAATCTTATTTTTTAAGACTAAAAAATTAAAAATACAGGAAGTAGGATGACCCGGTTGACAATGTTATAGATCAGCAGAAGCAGAAACCAATAAGCTTGAGGAATTGACGTGACAGAAGACTTGGTCAAAACATAGATACCATCTTTACTCTGACCGGAAAATCGTAGTGCCTTAGTGTTGAGATCCTTGACATAAAACACAAATAGGTGAAATTCTAAATAAAAATTGTTATCAAGATAAAAATTTTGAACCAAAAGCAAAGGTTTTTTAATATGTGGGACACGAAGAACATTAGAGAAAGTGAAAGTATGGTGTGGTGTATGTATCTTAGTATGACCAATATAAGATATGGGAAGTCCCTTACCATCACCAACATGTAAGTGATCATTACCAAGATATGGTTCAGACCCTGTCAAATTTGCAAGATCAGGTGTGACGTGTTGATTAACACTAGTGTCAGGAAACCAATCTACAAAACTTGTTTAGAAAATATTGCTCAGCGCCAGATTTGCACTAGAGTATTGGCCATGGCACTGAAGTTGAGCATATTGAAGGGCTGAGTGGCCGAAGACTTGACATAACTGGCACCAGACATTAGACCACTATGAAGAGCCATGTTGCCCCCTAATTCACTGCCAATTTCCCTGCCTCCAGTCATTGTTAGAAGGCCCGTTGAAGCTCTAAAAATCAGACCTGGAAGTAAACCTGTGTTCTCTGCCGTTGCTAGAATTGGGATGCCACCCTTCCTGAAATCGTTCTTTGCCTTTACCAAAGGAACCAGAAGACTGACGTTGGGCAACAATAGCTGAAAGGAGTTGGTTTGGTGTGGGAAGTACAAGAGCACTAATGACAGCATAACCCATAGATTGAAGGAAGGTCTTGTGAAGAAATTTGTGAGTTAGGAGATTAACGAAAGAGGTTATGCCTTGGTCACGAGACTTGTTACCAAATCTTTGAACTCACCTTGCAGACCACGAAACATATACAAATTAAAGTCCTATAGCGAAACTTATTGGCCAGCAGTGGCTAATTCATCAAATAATGCGTTAACTTTTTGGATAAACCTAGTGACTGAATCATCACCTTATTGAAGATCTTGAAAAGAACCATGAAGTTGCATAATACGAGAATTAGACAAAGAAGCGAGAGCTTGCTCAAGAGTGCATCAAACAGAATGCAAAGTTTGGCAGTCAACAACAAGATGGAGAACATCTATTAAGAGCGAAGAAAGCAGTGCACTTATAATAAGTTGGTCCTGCTATTTCCAACGAAGAAAAAATTGATTAACCTAAATAGAAATACCATCATCAGCAACCACATGAGGAGAGGGACACGAGAAGGAGCCATTAACAAATTGGAAAACACCTTGTCCAAAGAGATATGGCTTCATCTATATTCGCTAATACAAGTAATTTGTGTTTTGTAAGTTTTAGAGAAATAACTTGATGGGTATTGGAGAGTGGAACAATAGCATCCACTAAAGCAAGATGAACGACAATAGCAACGACAGCAGAAGTCTGCAAATTTGAAACATCCATGGTGGCAAGATTCCAGCCAATATCAGCAGGAGCAGAGTGCAGAACAGAGAAAGAGAACAAGTTTTGTAGAGGCATGACAGGAGCAGGGAAAGCCTCCAGTGTAAATGGAGAAGAGAAAGTCTGCAATGGTGGTGTAGTAGAGGAGAAGGTTTGCACCAGTGATGCAGCAGAGGCAGAGAGTCTCCACCGGTGGCCAAAAAGAAGGGTCCATTAAAGAGAAGAAAAAAGCGTTTTAAGTTATTTAGGGTTCTGAAGTTGAGAATAATAGAAGGCTTAACCTATTAGTTTGTCATCTTTTCTATTTATATGTGTAGGATAGTATACAATAGTAAAGGTAGAGATTACATCACTAAAGTAGTTCTATACTATTTTCTATATATATATATATTCTATAATAGTAATAAATTTACAACTTCTTAAATAAATATAAAAACTAATCTAAACAATTTAAAAGAACTAATATATTACTAATTGTATATGTGCCAGCGCTACATCGGTTTAGAAGATTTGAACATATATATTTACGTCTAAGAAGTCAAGTGAGCTTGGATATACAAGCCAGGAGCATCTTTTTTTTCATTAACATAGAGTACACCCACACTAGATTGATTAATTTCTATAGATTAAAAAGGACAAATAACTTAAGCAGTGGCCTATAGTGGAATGGAATTCCACTAATTAAGAAGCCAAAAACGAATCCCCATGTCTATCCAACTTTGTATGTCTCTCTGGGTATTCCTATAAATACATGCCATTCTACAGCCCTAGCAATCTCAAAACCATCTTACTACATAATTAAGACAATTCACTCTCTTAATATAACTTCATTAATTTCATGGCTTCCTTGGCATTTTCAGCCAAACTTGGTCGCTGCATTTCACCATCAAATGCAATGGTTTCTGATCAGTATGAGAGCAAAAGAGAAGGGCTTTCCTTTGGTAAGGGTATTTTCGCAAGAAAACGTGACCCTCGAGACTCAGTGGTCACTAAAGTTGCAACCCAAGCACCAACCGTGATTCCATCACTAGAGAAGGAACTTGCTGGTGACAGGAATCATGTTGCATGGACTAGTGTCCAGCAAGAGAGATGGGAAGGAGAGCTTGCAGTTGAAGGAGAAATTCCTTTATGGCTGGTATGTAAAATCTTTCAATTACCTGTACGGCTATCACAGACATTATATATATATATATGACTAGCAAGGAAATTCCTTTGGCAAGGATTTATTTTCTCATCATCAACACATTTTCATACACAGAAAGATATATAGCAGCTTACCATCAAGATTTTCATTTGTTAATCCTCTCTTCTTATGTTCTTACGTTACGCTACATGACATGAAAACCTCGTGCATTTGTTAGGTTGAGATTAATTCGTTATTTTTTCAGCATATAAAATGAGCTACAAATAGCTTTATCATGTAACTGGTCCGAGATATGGGAGGAAAGAATCCATATTTTATTAATTTTACAATAATCCTTTTATTTATACTATATGACTGATCGTGGGGCTCAAATCATTCCTTGTCCTACATTCAGATGTAAGATCTAGCTAGTGCGCATCCATATATATTAAGATTTTCCAAACTTTGTAAATCAAGTAAATATCATACCATCATACAACATACAATATACACTACTATTATATAGAATTAAAACAAAATGTACCTCCTGACCTTAAACGGAAGAGTTAAATTTAAATCCTTGTTTTAATTAGTGTTGGTTAATCTCCTGAATTTGATTTCATGCAGAATGGAACGTATCTTAGAAATGGTCCAGGCCTGTGGCACATAGGAAGCTACAACTTCCGGCACCTTTTCGATGGCTATGCCACATTAGTCAGACTCCATTTCGAAAATGGTCGATTAATCGCTGGCCACCGCCAAATCGAATCGGAGGCTTACAAGGCTGCAAAGAACAACAACAAACTATGTTACCGTGAATTCTCTGAGGTTCCAAAGTTTGATAATTTCCTCGCCTACATAGGAGAACTAGCTAACCTCTTCTCCGGGGCATCATTGACTGATAACGCCAACACTGGCGTGGTCAAGCTCGGCGATGGACGTGTTGTTTGCTTAACAGAAACACAAAAAGGGTCAATAATTGTTGATCCAAACACATTGGACACATTAGGAAAATTTGAATATAGTGATTCACTAGGGGGTCTAATACATTCGGCGCATCCAATTGTGACAGACACTGAGTTCTTAACTTTGTTGCCTGATTTGTTGAAGCCTGGATACTTGGTGGTGAGGATGGAACCCGGAAGTAACGAGAGGAAAGTAATCGGACGGGTGGATTGTCGTGGAGGGCCTGCTCCCGGATGGGTCCACTCGTTTCCGGTTACTGAACATTATGTGATAGTACCAGAAATGCCATTGAGATATTGTGCACAAAATCTACTAAAAGCTGAGCCCACACCATTGTACAAGTTTGAGTGGCACCCGGATTCCAAAGGGTTTATGCATGTTATGTGTAAAGCTAGTGGCAATATAGTAAGTCCACTCTCTCCTCTCTTACATCATCATCATTATTAATTATGATCAGGACCATTAATGGTCATATGATTAATCATATTGCAAGTTAATTTATGGGTAGATTTGATTTTATATGGTATTATTTTTTGGGATTTTTGAAGGTGGCAAGTGTGGAAGTGCCTCTATATGTAACATTCCATTTCATCAATGCTTATGAAGAGAAAGATGAAGATGGGAGGGTGACTGCCATCATTGCCGATTGCTGTGAGCATAATGCGGACACGACTATTTTGGAGAGGCTTAGGCTACAAAATCTTCGGGCTTTTATGGGTGAAGATGTCTTGCCAGATGCTAGGTACGTAATTGATTAATTAATTATTCAATCTCCCTTAATTTTATCGTTAATTTATTCTTTGTCAATGATGTTATGCTTATTGTAAACAAAGACATGCATATGTTCGTCAAAAACTATTCTATCATCATTTAGTTAATTTGTCCTCTTTATGTAGATGCTCCACAATTAATTATTATACTTATTTTTTTTTAATTTCTTCAGTTCGGATAATGAGCTTATGCATGACGTTGAGCTGAAACTATATATATAAAGAAATTTACTTTCTCTAACAAAGAAAATGCTGTTTTTGATGCCATGATATAGAGTAACAACTAGCTAGATGCATGGGAGAGATTAATAATTTAGTGGTGCACGTATATGTACGTAGGGTCGGGAGGTTCATAATTCCTTTGGATGGGAGCCCATACGGAAAATTGGAGGCAGCATTGGACCCAGAAGAGCATGGGAAAGGAATGGACATGTGCAGCTTTAACCCTGCATATTTGGGCAAAAAATATAGATATGCTTATGCTTGTGGAGCACAACGCCCATGTAACTTCCCCAACACCCTCACTAAGGTAAAAGTCACGACTACCAAAATTACTTACTATACATATATATTGCCTTTGACTTTCAATTTCTTGCAATTGGTTTTTTAATTTTAATTTAAAAAATGGTTTATAATTTCATGCAAATGGTTTAATATTGCTTAACTTCTTCGAAAGTTAATTTTAATGTTGTTTTTGGTAAATACCAATGTAGATTGATTTGTTCGAGAAGAAGGCAAAGAATTGGTACGAAGAGGGTGCTGTGCCCTCGGAACCATTTTTTGTGGCTCGCCCAGGTGCTACAGAAGAGGATGATGGTGAGTAAATGCTATCACATTTTCTTGTTTACCAAACATTTTAATTCGAAATATGAGATCCACTTGGCTCAAAAGGGCAGTTCTATACATTTATTGAGGTTTGTCTATTCCTTTGCCATTGAAAACCTTTAAAAAACCTAACTGAAACACTTGTTTTCTTTTTTACATATTATCAGAAATATACATCGATGTTGTACAAGGAGTTTGACTCGTCCAAAGACGATTTCTTAAACGAGCTACATGCTTTTCCCCCCTCTGTAACCCTAATTATATCGAAGAAGAAAAAATTCAATCAACAAAATTCAATAAGAGTATCACTTCTGGATATTGCTTTTTTATTTGAGTCTTGTTAACGTAACAAACACCTCAAATATTGATTAAAAAATAAAGTTTAGCCAGTGACTTCATGACTAAATCTTCTTTTTAATTATTAATTATATGGAAATGGTCGCAGGTGTGCTGATCTCCATGATCAGTGAGAAAAATGGAGATGGTTACGCACTGTTACTTGACGGATCCACATTTGAAGAGATTGCAAGAGCAAAGTTCCCTTACGGTCTACCTTATGGATTACATGGATGCTGGGTGCCGAAGAAGTAAAATCATTGATCAATTGGAGTTGTGAGATTTAGCTATCATACGTACCTCTTGAATTGATCACCAGTTCAACGCTGCTTAGGAGTTGCACCAGCAGAATGTTAATATATACAAGATTAAAGGATTACTACCCAATGATCAAATATCGCTGGAGTATGTTGCTGATGGTGATAGTTTGTATATGGCCTTTGTCTTGAGGAGTTGCAGTCATATGTTGTTGATGGCTTCTCGATATCTTATAAATCAATGTATCTTGATTTGGTCTGTGTAATTAAAATTACAATCTAGGTTGTTTCCTACTGACCAGCTTATAAGAAGGAAAATTCAGAATGATTTCTCCATACTGACCAGCTTATAAGAAGGAAAAATCAGAATGGAAACAGCTCCTCAACTTAAAATGAACAAGAACCAGAAAGGGAAAGAGCATAAAATCACTTCTAAATGGAAGAGCATGAACAATTAGGCAGATAAAAGAAGAGAAGGAAATGGTTTTTGCTTAAGAGGTGAAGATCTGTTCAGATCCAATGACAGGAATTTATAAGTTCCAAGGATTCAGCACTAAGAAAATCATGATCTTATTTCGCCACATAAGAAGTACTTCATCAACCTCCAAGAAAACTTACTACGTACATGATGGCTCAAATGATGTCTTCAGATGTCAGATAGGCCGTTAAAACATGGAATAGCAAATCATGCATCGTGTATGAAACTAACAGACATGACGATGTTTTCTTAGTTTAACCTTGGCAGAAATTGCCCGTTATAAAAAGCAAAGTCGTAGAAGGAACAGGTGACCATCACCTGAATCCTCAAACTGAGATTGAGGAAGAGGCTGTTATTGCCGAATCCCAAAACGAGGCTTAACCGTCAGCATCACATTTATTCCTTACATTATCATAGCAGAATTATTGAGTGTGTGGGTAGACAAAAGTGGAACTACTGTTCTAGTAAAATGGTAATCAATAATCTATAAGATGGAAATCAATGTGAAAAACCTGCCACTCTCCCGCAGCAGCTACTATCTTTCAATGGAGTTATTGGACAAAATAAGACTCGTATCATGTGAAACAACCAGATCCGTAAAGGCTGTCCTTCACCATTAAGACTTCAACTCAATAGCGGAGAAACCAACCAGTGAGCATTCCACTATTTCAGGTAAGGAGGACCTCAATTGGTGCAAGTTTAGCTTACATACATTTTATGCCAGCTTCCTACATGTCTAACGGTGCCTTTCAATGCTAGCCAACAACTTATTTTCACCCAGCCACAGATTTATGCAAAGAGAAAAGGACGACTCGTCATAGCTCAGAGAACCATTACTATGCTTAATACTTATTTCCAAGTTACCTTATATCACTAACAGATTTAATATTTTTACTGGTAATCCATGAACTCGGGAACAAAAACAATATATCAAAAAAACTTTTGTTGACAATTTATTGTCGATGATGAGTCTATTAATAATAAATATATTGATAAATTTATAAATAAATAAAAAAAATTATGTGATCATTATAATTATAAGATAGTGAAAAGAACAAAATTGAAAGTAAATTTAGCAACCTTATTCGTTTCTCTCAAGTTTATGACAACTTCTTTCACTTGTTTATGTTTCGCATGTTTATTTTGGGCTTATTATAGAATGTAACTATATAGGAAATATTGTAGTTATATTCTTATGTGGTAATCTCTACATTTACTATTGTATATTGCCCTACTCATATATATAGAAAGGGTTGGCTAACTATTAGGTTAAGCCTCCTAATTATTTCTCAATTTGGTATCAGAGCCTCTTGCTATCCCTAATCTAAAACCCTAATTGAATGCTCTTTGCGGCATTTAAAAGTTGTAACTAAAGTATAAATTTAATCAAACCAGAATAATAACTTACTTGGAATTTCCCAAATTTTAAGACTATTTTGAATGTTTTTCAAGCGATCAAATCATTGACTTAAAGATTAGGGTTTGGGTTCTAAACTTGACCTAAACCACCTTGACCTATAAAAGAAAAATAGAAAAATGTCTGACCTCTAAAGCTACCATTCTAAACATTCATAAAAAAAGAAAATAAAAAACCCAAGATTACCTTCAATAATACGAAGAATACAATGGATTGGGTCGGTTCTCATATGAATTGATATTTGAGGAAATCATAAAACAATTAATGAAACAATTTTGTGGCATGCGACAGTCACGCAACCAGAAAATTAAGAAAAGTTAATAGAATATCTGTCAATATTTAGAAAAAATCTCATTGGTAATTAGTGATTGCCAACAGAATATTGTCATCCAAAATATCTTGTCATGTTTTTTTTTATTATATTGTTTTCATCGATAATTTATAATACCAATGAAATATTCACTTTTAAAAATTAAATTTTACAATTCTTTTTTTTCTTTACAAATCAATCACTATTTATTTTTTCGACATGATATTTCATTAGTAATTCGTTGTAGTTTTCAAAAAAAAAAATTTGTTATTATCTCCAAACCAATAATTCCTCAAGATAAACCCACAATAAAAAAAAAGTATCTCAAAAAATTGAAACAATGAACACAAATTAGAAAAACATATAATAAAATTACCTAACTAATATAAATATAATGCATTATAAAACACCAACAATTATTTTATGCATTTAAAATTTTGTTACCCAATACAAGATCACATCTAAATTAATTAATCACAGTTGAGAATAATAAAATGGCTTGACTTATCTCTTAGCTAACCTTTCTCATTTATATGCATGAAACAGTACATGGTAGTAACTGTAGGAACCACAACATTAGAATAATCCTACACGAATTCTTGTGTGTGTGTGTGTGTGTGTGTGTGTGTATATATATATATATATGCCCCCTCAAGTCAAGGGTGGAGGATCGCTTCGAAGCTTATAACGAAAAGCAATAAATGAAGCAGTGGAAAACGGTTTAGTAATGACATCTACAATTTCATCCTGAGAAAAGATAAAACGAATCTGAAACTCTTTCTTTGCAACTCGGTCTCGTACAAAATGATAATCAACTTCAACATGTTTAGCACAAGCATGAAAGATAGGATTTGCAGATAGATAAGTAGCACCAAGATTATCACATCAAATGATAGGAGCAGAGGCAGACAGAATCTACAAATTTGTTAATAAATACTGAAGCCAGATAACCTCAGCAGTGTCGTCTGCTAAGGCTTTATACTTAGCCTTAGTAGAGGAACGGGCAATTATGCGTTGCTTGCTTAACTTCCATGAAATCAGCGTCTGACCAAAGAAGACAAGGTAACCACATGTAGATTATTGATCATCAATAGTTTCTGCCTAATCTACATACATAAAACCATATAGAGCAAAAGAGGAACTACGAGTGATATGGAAGCCATAGGATGTCGTACCTTTAAGATAGCGAAGAATACGTTTAATGGCGGCCCAATGAGAATCTGTGGGAGCATGCATAAACTGACAAACTTTGTTAATAGCAAAGCAGATTTCTAAGCGCTTGGAGGTGAGATATTAAAGAGCACCCATGATTTGACAAAACCTTGTAAGGTTAGAAAACAAAACATCTAGTAGTATGGTAACTTTCAACTTTCAAAGTAAAAACTGGAGTATCAATTGGTTTGTAGGAAGTCATACCAGCCCGAGTAAAGATGTCAATAATATACTTGTGTTGGCGTAGCATCAAACCCAAACCAGTGGACTGAACTTCAATACCCA
>Ga0307515_10004137_pt1 | contig 30212 bp, 10 predicted proteins | sample 17_EM_MG_FD_194513 | JGI IMG/M metagenome (GOLD analysis project Ga0307515, IMG submission 194513) | Populus trichocarpa ectomycorrhiza microbial communities from riparian zone in the Pacific Northwest, United States - 17_EM | ecosystem: Host-associated > Plants > Roots > Unclassified | place... | reverse complement strand
CTAAGGTGGCTTATAGGGTTTTTCCTCCCCCAAACTACAGGGTTTTCTTCCTATAAATTATAAGTTTTCCCCCTATAACGGAGTAGTCTGCGTGGGCCTAGATAGGATCCGTATCAGACGTTAATTAAGAATTACTACTACTACTAAATAAGACGGTTAAATAAGCCCTAATACCTAGATACGCTAGGAGTTTAAAGACTCTTATATACCTATAGTTACCGCTAAGGAAAATATAAATACCCTTTATAACAGTTATAATGCTATTAAAAAGTAACTAAAGCTCCTTTAGCCCTACCTAGGCTAATTATAAGATTAAGCGCTAGAGGTAACTTTAAAACCTTCCCTTAAGTTAGAAATGCTAGAGAAATATACTAATATATTTAACTAGGGACTTAACTAAAACCCTCCTAAAAGACTACTATTCTATAATTAGTATAGTAGTAATATATAGACTACTTATAAGCTAAGTAGACCTACCCCTTTAAATAATTAAACTTAACTACTAACTTAAGACCTAAGCCTTATTAGAAAATCTATACTAGCTATTAATATTAATACTACCTTTATAGCTAGAGCTTCCCTAAGGCTAAGGTTAGAAAGTTAAAAGCCCTAAACCAATTATCTTTAAAATAGATATTAGGAAGCTGCTATAAGGCTCTTAAAAGCTATATAGAAAGGAGCCACTAATAAATATATTAAAACCCTTTAGAGGTAGATCTAGATTTAGTAAAGCTTAATTTAGGCTAAATAAAACCTTTTATAACCTGGCTAAGGCTAAGGGCTTTTTAAGAGCTACTTAATACCTACCTAAGGAGGTATAGAAGACTTAGAGAGGTATCTATATTATAAATAGAAAAAGGATATAAACTAATTAGTAAAAGCCTTTAGTAGTTTAGAACTCTGCTATAAACCTAACGCCTAGCAGCTAGATAATTGGGTTTATAAAGTAGATAACTTCTTTAAGATGCTAATAATATAAGATAATACTAAAAGTATATATATTAGATTATTAGCAAGATTAAAGACTAATTACTAAACCAAATTATATTTAATTAGCTTAATAAAAAGTAAATTACTATATAGCTATAGCTATAAACCTTTTAAAGAAATATATTTAAGATCTATATATTATATAATATAATAATATAAAGCTATCCTAGAATAGGATATAGCTTTACCGCTATAACTTCCGCTAGTTTATAAACTTTATAAAAACTTATACTTAATAAATAAATCTAAAGTCCTTTAAAAATAAGAATAGTAGTATCTATAAAAAGAAGAAGATTAGGTTTATTTAGGCTATATATAAAGCTTAGTAATAGCGGAGACGTAGCTATTTATAACTAAGTATTAGACTATTTTATTAAATAGGACGTTTAGGGCCTCCTCGTCCCATATCTCCCCTTCTTCCTTTATAGCTTCCTCCTCTACAGCTATAGCTACGGCTACCCCTATAGCCGCCCCTATAGCTGCCTTCCCCTCTTACTACTCTCCTATCCGCCTAGCTATCTTCTGCCTCTTTTTTACTTACTTACTATCTATAAGGGGGCTATCCCTTAACCCGTTAAAATTGGTCCTTATATTATCGATAATAGTCCACTAATCGGATTAGCTGAATTTAATGGCCGCATAGTCTTGATTCCGGTGTTCGCGCACAGACTATATCCTCTAGGGACCCTGACGGGTTAAGGGATAAAGATACAATTATAGAATAGGATAGATTAGTAAGAGAGATAAATCCTTAAAGAGGTAAGGCCTTTAGAGTTATAAAGACTATATGCTATAGGCATATACCTTTAATATATAACCGGTAACTATTTAAGGGGTATCTAGGGGTTGTCCTAAGGGCAACCTAAGGTATCCACAATAATATCCCTTATATTACCCCCCTCTTTCTTATGGTTAGCCCCTAATTACTATTACTTTATAATAGGGAGATTATAAGGGCTTATCTTAGAAGAGGTTTAGAGAGATATTAAAGAGATATTAGTATACCGCTATATATTATCTATCTGTCTAACCCCTACTTTAAACTCTTAAAAAACCTTAATAAGGAAAAATATAACTAGAGAAAAGATATAAGGATTACTAAAAGACCTATTAAAAGCCTATTAAAAGCGTGCTAGTAACTACCTAAGCTAATATAGGGATTTTTATACAACTTTACTTTTAAACCTTTATGCTGGCTTATAATTAATTACAAGTTGTTGGTATTACCCGGGGGGTACTATAATTGCAATATAAGGTAACTGGTTCTTTAATTTATTTATATTCTATCTCGTTTACCAAAAGAGAAAGAAAGGGGTAGTAAAGGTCGGGCTATCTATCGGGCCGTAGGCAGTTAGGTGACCTACGCTACGCTATACAGCCCCTACCGCATACGCTCCACGCCATTCATCTATGTAACGATATTTATAATCTCTACTTATATAAACACTGGCGGCATTTTACAAAAAGAAAGAAGGACAATAGGCTTTATGCTAAATTATTAAATAATTATAGGAAAAGCGTGGGTAGTGGAAAATAGTAGAAAGTTGCGGTGGTAGTAATAGTGGTTAAGCAGAGAGCTTGTCTATCAGTCGGTCAATTAGTCGTAGGCGTATAGGCACAACTAGTATTGTAATAGCAGGCATAGCGGCGCTATCTGTTTATTAATAGTATATGGCAGTACGGTGCCAGCTTAGACGGATTACAGGCGTAACGGCACAATTGTTTAGTTAGTAGACTCTATCTATATATTCTAACACTAGCAGTTCTTTCTTTATACGTAAAACCACCAATATATAGACTCTGTTAATGTAGTATTCGTGGCTTACAAAGGCCGAAGGGGGGGAGGAGCACGCTGGCGTTTAGGGCGCACTATTAACGTAATTTTCAACGTGGCAGATCTGTAGGGGAGGCAGCAGACGGTGTCGGGATTATAGGTAGGGGGAGCCGTAACGTTTGTAGGCAAGGGGAGCTCGGCTATAGGAGGAAGGTCATTTAAGGCAGTTGGAGCTAAGTTGTGCTGTTACTAGGCAGGTTGCGGAGGTTTATACGAGCTTGGCTGCCGTAGATCCTTGGCTTTGGTTAAGGGAGAGGGTGAAGCTAGCGGAGCTTGCGCGGGCGGAGCTTGTGCGGACGGGGCTTGCGTGGGCGGAGTTTGCGCGGACGGAGCTTGCGTGGATGGGGCTTGCGTGGGCGGAGCTTGCGCGGACAGGGCTTGCGCGGACGGAGCTTGTATAGGCGGAGCTTGTGTAGACGGAGCAGCTTGCTGGGGTGTAGATGCAACAGGTAGTTGAGGTGTCCTAGGGGTAGTGGCAAGTGACGTTGAGGGAGTTGGTAAAGGTAATTTAAGACGGTAGTTTATGGCATACGAATTGAAGGGTCCTTCGTTGTTGATGTATAGCTTGATTTCTACATCTAACCATTCCGTACGGTCGTCCTCGTGAGCGACGTCGTACAGTGCTTGTGGTAATAACTCCTTCTTATTGAAGACCCATACTCCATTACGTCGGAGTAGTTGTTTAAGTCTTTTAATTGCGGACCTATCAGCGTCCTTAAATGTTTATACCTCAAAATTATTAAAGTCCTCCTGGTATAATTCCCACAGGCTTTTATCTTTAAAGTCCCATTTAGTGTACTTATTGATTTTGAAGTTAATGTAATTGGTGATATCCTCTGCAGTAGTCTCGTTGGTTAGGGTGATCCCATTGGCCCAGTTCGGACGTTTAATTGACATAACTGGCGTAGATTGTGGTGTTCGTGGCTTGCAAAGGCCGTAGGAAGGAAGGGGATACGCTGGCGTTTAGGGCGTGCTGTTGACGTGATTTTCGACGTGGCAGATCTGCAAGGTAGCAGACGGTGTCGGGATTATAGGTAGGGGGTGCTGCTGACGCTGCTGGGTGTACTGGCTCAGTAAAGAGGTCGTACTGGGTATTGGTATGCGTGATGGACGCGAACCGAACGAAGCCTTGGTAGGAGTCGGTTCTTGAGTTCCCAGGGCCTTGGTAGGAAGGGTTCTCCTTAGCAAACGTGACGTGATCGACGGGCCTTAGTAGGAGCGATCGCGTATCGTCTCTCGAGTGGTTGTTTTGCGTGATGGACGCGAACCGAACGAAGCCTTGGTAGGAGTCGGTTCTTTGAGTTCCCAGGGCCTATATAGGAAGGGTTCTCCTTAGCAAACGCTACGTGATCGACGGGCCTTGGTAGGAGCGATCGCGTGTCGTCTCTCTTCGTAATAACACCTGGCTGATCTGTGATATCACTAATCAGTGTCGGTATCACCCGGGGGGTACTGCAATTGCAATATAAGGTAACTGGTTCTTTGATTCATTCGTGTTCTATCTCGTCTACCAAAAGAGAAAGAAAGGGGTAGTAAAGGTCGGGCTATCTATCGGGCCGTAGGCAGTCAGGTGACCTACGCTACGCTATACGGCCCCTACCGCATACGCTCCACGCCATTTATCTATATAACAATATTTATAATCTCTACTTGTATAAACATAAGTATTATAGGTAATTTAATATTCTAGTATAGTTCCGTAGAACCTTTTAGTATAGGATTTAACGTATAAAGTCTTAGCTTACTATTGTCTTTAACTACTAAGATATAGTTTATAATTTTTTCCTATAATCTTTTTCTTATAATCCCCTATATTATTAACGCATTACTTCTATATTTACTCTTAGGCTATTAGATACGGTTAAGGTATTAATTAGTTCTTTAAAGAGACTTATCTCTTAAGATTTAGTATATATACTTTTAAATCGAATAGTCCTATACTATATATTTAGCGTAGCTCTACTACTTAGTAAATAGGAGGGACACTTTATAATAGCACCTATAGCTATTATACTATTGTTAAAAACGTCTATAACATTATTCCTTAATATTATAATATCTTTTAGGTATAATTTAACCTATATATATCTATCACATATCGGGGGGGCTGATTTGGCGCGGTTACGACCCGGGTTAATACGAGGTTAGGGCCACCCCTGCTGATAACGCGCCCGAACCCCGCACGAGGTCGCGCAGCGACCGCCCCTGAGTACTTTCGCACGCGATTTTGGGCGAAAAGGTACATAATTTGTGTTAGATTAATACTTCTGGATGGTCGCGTAATGTTACTCTGAATTTATAACACCTAAACGGGCTCTATTCCTACATTAAGGCGTCTTAGTTACTATAGTATAGTCCTATATTAAGACGTCTTAGTTACTATAGTATAGTCCTATATTAAGGCGTCTCGGTTAATACAGTGTAGTCCTATATTAAGACGTTTCGGTTACTATAGTACAGTTATATATTAAGGCGTCTCGGTTACTGCAGTGCAGTCCTATATTAAGACGTCTTAGTTACTAGTACAGTCCTATATTAAGATGTCTTGGTTACTATAGTATAGTTATATATTAAGGCGTCTTAGTTACTATAGTGCAATCGTATATAGAGGCGTCTTAGTTACCGTAGTGCAGTTATATATTAAGGCGTCTTAGTTACTGTAGTAAATAACTATTTAGATATTCTTATAAAGCTAATCTAAAGAATGCTAACCTTGTAGCTGTTCTAGCTAGTTAATAGCCTATCTCTTATCTTTTGCCGTATCGTCTTCTACGCGCCGTCTTATATCCTTAATTATCCTACGGCAACGGCTGTAGAATATAGCCTCGCTGTTAACCCGCTAGCGTGCCCCCTAGTAGTAATTAAAAGCTTTAATTAATGGCCTACCTACTAGCCCTAAAGTCCACTTAGTCTAGAGCTAGAAGACTAAATTACTACCTTAAAGTATTTTATATTTCCTTAGCGGCGCCTATAGGTTAAGGATAAATAGGAGAGATAGTTAAGTATTAGCTTGTGCCTACGCTAGTAGGGGCAATATAGATATAATAGATGGCTAAATAGGCGGTGCGGATATTATAGACAGCTAAGTAGATAGTGCGGATATTATAGATAGCTAAGTGGACGGTGCGGATATTGTAGATAGCGGCTAAGTGGGTAGTACGGATATTATAGACAGCTAAGTAGGCGGCGCGGATATAGTAAATATTATAGTAAACGGTATAGGCTCGCCTAAAGGTAGATATATGGACTCTATAGGCCCTATCTAGATACCTATCTTTCCTTACTAGATCTATATAGGTGCGAATAATACTAATAACCTTTTTATTTCGCTACTAAGGCGTTCTAAAATCGTTTATACGCGTAATTAAACCCCCTTTATCTTAGAGATCGCGGCCTTATATTTTAGCTTAGCTACGGCCTTATAGGCAGGCCAGTATTTCCGTATTATTAGCTTATTTAGCGTAACTATATTAGCTAGCGAGCTTTTTACCCGCGTAGTAAACCTCTAGTACTTCTTATAGCTAAAGAGGGTGTCCTTTTATAGGGGGTAAAGCGGGAACTACTTATATAGGATTACTAAGTCCTATAATAGGATTACCCTAAGCGCGCGAAGGAGGCGTAGAAATCCTAAGCCTATAAGGTTAAGCCGTATAACCTTATTATTGGCCCTACCTAGGTAGTAAGCCTCTATGCGTTTTAGCTAGACGTTAGTCTTAGGCTATATCTTTAAATAGAGGGCCTTCTCTGGCACCTTCTATGCGCGGGGGAGAAAGTAGCCCTTTTCTTTCTTTAGGAAGCTAGTAATTAACTATATAAATATATAGGGTAGGTAGCTAAGGTAGGCTCCTATTATCGCGTCTATATTCTAGCATCCAGCCTATTTAATTTAGGTCTTCTTAACGCCGCTAAGCTTAGTATACTAGACGCTCTGCTTATAGGCGCTATAGGTCTTCTTCTTTAAGTAAATTCCTACCCCCTAAAATATCTTTTTATTCTATTTAAACTGCGTATAATAGCTTAGCGGCCGTTATGGTACTTTAATACTGCTAGGGAAGATATATAGGTTATAGTAGTCCTCCGGCTACTAAAAGGATAGGAGGCTCTTAGCGCCGTCTTTACCTTAGCGGTTAAAGAAGTAGAAGGCTACTATAGAGAGGGGGTAGAGGATAGGGTTAGCGTTCCGTATATAGCCTATATACTTAACCTTACCGTACTAATTCTGCTTCCCTTATGTTATTAATATAATTATATATGGCGCTAACTTGTCTAGTTTAGGCCCTTTATTCTCTAGTTTAATAAAAATAAGGTTAGTAAGCTGAACGTCTTATCTACTTTTACTATAGGTAATAGTAGTATAGCCTAAGGAACGGGTTAGAAAACAGTAGCTGTATAGACTAGGTAGGGTATATACAAACCTAATAAATGCTTAGCTATAGTTTAAAGGTAAGACTTAACTAAACCTAGTATCTTAGAGCCTATCTCCTAGTACTAAGTGATCGCCTTTTTAAGCCCTTTAACGTTATAGCCGCTAGTAATTATAAATAGGCCTTAATTAATAAAGTTAACGCGTTAAATCTAGTCCTTATTATGGCGGACGCTATCTAGTACTACTAAGAGCTTTACCCCCTATAGCGGCTGCGAGGTCTTATCTTCTAACTATTATATATAAAGCTTGGTAATAGCGGAGATATAGCTATTTATAACTAAGTATTAGACTATCTCGTTAAATAGGGCGTTTAGGGCCTCCTTATCCCATATCTCCTTTTCCTCCCCTATGCCTATAGCTGCCCCTACGGCTACCCCTATAGCTAACTTCCTCTTTAGCTACCTTACCCGCTTAACTATCTTTTACCTCTTTTTTACCTACTTACTATTTTTCTATATCTCTTTCTATTTTAACTTCCGTTTTTAATAACTAGCAGCCTATAATTTTTAGTTAATAACTTACTACTTTAAAAATAGGTAAAGCTTATCTTCTATTACCTAGGCGCCGTCTATATTACCTTTTAGTCTTATATATTAGTCTTCTTACTCTTTCTGCTTTAGCTTATATACCCTTATAGTATTCTTTAAGCGCTAGGCCTTATAAATATTATATAGTCGTGCCGTCTAGGCCTTAAATTCGTTCTAAAGGCTATAAGAGGAGGGGGAGGAAGCTAGGGGGGCTTTTTTTAACTATAAAGTAGACTGTAGGGTAAGAAGATTTTTAAAAGACTTTATCTTCGTAAGAGGTTAGGGGGAAGACGCGTAAGCGCGGTGTGGGTATAGGTAAATAAAGCCACTAAACGCGTAAATATTAATAGAGGAGGAGAAGAAGAGCGCTCTATATTATAGAATTAGAATTATAGTAGGCCGTTTTATATAAAACTAGAAGCCCTATATAAGCTAGAAGCTAGCGCAGGTATAAGAATAGAAAGAGGGTTAAAAAATAGATATGTCTATATGGCCAAGCGAGCACTGCAGCACCCCTATATCTTAGTAACACTAATATCATTAACATTTACAAAATTAAGCCTTGCTTGCTTACTTTCTATATTAGTCTTATTTAAGAGCCAATGCCTTATTTACTTAATTTCTAATAATTAATTATTGCTGTTAATAACTTAATAACCTATACGCTCGTTTAAACCTTCGCGAATTGTCTATAAAAACCTTAAAAACTTAACTAATAATAATATACTCGATAAGCTAGACTCCTTAGAGGTTACCTACTAGTCTCCCTTACCTTCCCCTACACCTTTAGGCGATACGCCGGCATTATAGTCTTTATTCTCTATAATAGCGCCTCTCTCTACGGCTTAACATAAGACTTTAGCCGCTAAAAAAGCTAAAGAATAGCTCTAATAACTACACAAGAAGGACCTAAGAATTAGAAGAGCTTAGGTAAAGGAGGTTAAGAACTAGGCAACTAACTAAAAAATAAAACTCCTTTAGGAATAGGAGAACTGTACCAAAATACTACGCGTCTAAAAAGAATAGGAAGATTAAGCAACTAAACTCTATATATTAAGCCTCGCTATAGTAATAGCAAGATTAGCTATAGTAGTATTATCCTTAACCCCAATTAATAAACTAGGTAAGTTACTCCCCTTTATAGCCAATATCTTAAATACCCTCCTCCCTAGCGTCCTAAATAAAGAGATACTTAAGGTATTTTAAGGTACTTTCTTGCCTAATAACCTTTCTTGCCTCTAGATATACTAGCTCTGGTCTAAGCCTTAGAATAATATCCTTATTATTAATAGCGTCCTTTCTATAAGACTAAAAGAAGGGACAATAAAGGACTACCTATTAGTTAAAGTGTGGGTAAAAGGCTTCCTTAACTATATAATAATTTTAATCGTTATATATAAGAATCTTTTAGTAGATCTTATTCCCTAAATACTTACCTTCTATAATTAAGTTATCTAGCTATCTACTACCTACCAAATTACTCCCTTAATAACTATGGCCTTAGAGCACTACTCTATAGTTATTTAAAAGAACTAGTTAGAGCTAGCTAACTAAAAGATCTCTAGTAACTTCCTAAATATCTATTATAATCCCAGTACTTATAAATCCGTATCTATCTTAAAACGCGCGTAAGTAAGCACTAATATCTTAAGGACCTATTATAGCTTTAATAAAGGGAAGTATAACCTAGGCAAGAATTATAAGTTCCTATATACCTATAGTAAGTACAGTAGCCCGTATACTATAAGGAATTATAAGTAGCAATTACTAGAGGAAAGTATTAATAAGGAAAAGAAAGAGGAGGAAGAGGATTTTATTAAGCTATACCTATACTCTACTAAAACCGTGCTCCACCCTTATAGTATAGGTAGGCCAAATACTATACTATTATTTCCAGTCTTCCTGCCCTCCTCTCCTCTACAGGACTCTCCCTCCCCCTTAATTATTTAAGCGTGGGGGCGTTATCTATCCCTATACCCTAGCAACCTCTAACATAATATTATTAGTATCTTAAAGTTCGGATACTAGATTAGGGCAGACCTAGAAATTAAGCTCCTTTCCTAAAAGAACTAAGCCTTAATAGCCGCAAATACAGTCCTAATCTTAGAGAAAATTAGCGCCAATCTAAATATAGGCAGAATTATAATAGCAATATCTCCTATTATATCCTTACTATTAGGTTTAATACCTAAAGCAGATAGGGGATAGCGCTGTATTTATAACTTATCCTCACTATCTAGCCGATCTATTAACGACTTAATCCCTATAGCATTCGCTATACTATAATATTTAATAGTTAATTAGGTTTTCTAACACGTTATATATATAGGCCGTAGTTGTATAATTATTAAGAGGGATATTAAGGACGCCTTTCGGAATATCCTACTTTCTATTAAAGCTTAACGCCTTATAGGGTTCTCCTAGAAGGGTGTAGTGTATTTTAAATATTACCTCTCATTCGGCCTTTAAACTACACCCTTTTTATTTAATCTTTTTATAGAGGAATTCTACTAGATACTTATCTAATATATCCTAAACGCCGCCTTAAAGCACTATTTAGATAACTTTATCTTTATACTCTCTAACGCTTCTATCCTCCCTTAATTACTTAGTATATATAACTAATTAAGTAATAAATTAGGCATCCTATAAAACAAATTAAAGAATATTAAAGGCACTATAGCTAAAATCCTAGGTTATATTATAGATACTCTAAAGTCTAAGCTATATCTTTCTCCTTTAAAACAGGCCACTATAATTAAGGAGATTAATAAAGCGTTAAGTAGTAGATCCCTAACACTAGTTTAAAGTTAAAAACTAGCTAGTAAACTCGCTTAGAGCGCCTAAGTAATTAGGCTTAGGCGTTTATATAACCGCTCTATCTAGGAGTTTATCTCTACTTTTATAAAGGTAGGTAGTTATCCTTACTAATAGCTAATAGCTAAACTTCGCTAAGACTTATTATAGTGGAGGGATACTCTTACCCTTTTAAATAGTATCCTCTTCTTTAATAATACGGACTAAAAATAATTCTATCTCTTCTTAGATATATTTAGAATTCTTAGTTATAAAGCCTTCTTCTTTTTTAAGGATTCTTAAGGGATAATATAGCCGCCCTATTTAGTATCTCTACCCTAAGATAATTTTTTAAGCTGCTACCCTAATATAGAATACCGCCTTACCCTAATTAATAAATAGGAGGTCTAAGTAATTATAACCTCGTTTTAGCTCTAGGCAATATAATAGGAGTATAGCTTAGTCTATATCTATACGGATAATATAATAGCACTCTTAAGATTTTAAAATATAGTAGTAAAAGGACTAGGTAATTACCCGCTCCATAAAATTCTCTAACTAGTCATAGCCTATAATATTACGCTTTATATAAAATAGGTTTCCTCTATAGAAAACGGGCTAGCTAATACTCTATCTCGTTTTAATTACAATAGGGTGTTATTACTATACCCGTATTAGGATACTTCTAATTTACTATTACTATACGCTTCTTTATTATATTTAATTTAACGCTAAAATAGAAGACCTGGCCCCTTTTAAAGACCCCCTACCTAATTTCTAAATTAAGGTAAAAGCCCCCTTAAAATACTTTGGCCAACTATTATAGCATAGCCTCTCTAATAAAATAAGAGATTTATACTATCCCGCAATTAAAAGTTAGGAGGGCTACTATAACCTTTATAGAGCGGTAAAGTACCTAATATCCCTCTACTACCTAGAAGAATGGATTACCTAATAAATTTTTGGTAATACTAGTCCAGAAATAAGCTATATTAAGCCTACTATAGTTAGAGCCTATATCTCCGTAATTTAATCCTACTATATTAACGCTAATTATAACACCTCCGTCTTTAATAATCCTATTATTAAGAGGATCCTAAATAGTATAATATCTATAAATCCCTCTACTATAGCTAAAAGATTACTAATTACTAAAGATATCCTCACCTAATTAGTTACCCCAAATGCCTAATCCGTTAAAGATCTTAACTTTAACGCTGCCGTTACTACGGCCTTTACGGGATTCCTTTATTTAGGCAAGATTACCTATACTAAGGCTTAAAAAGATAGCTACGCCTTCTCTACTATAAAATATACTAAAAACAATATAATGCTAGCAGAGGACTATATAATATTACGTCTAAAGCGTAGTAAAACGGACGTTAATTACTAAGGAGTTTTAATTATAATTACCGCTTTAGGGTAACCTAAATACGTAGTTTAAGCTATAAAATACCTATTTAAAAATAACCCCTAACCCAAAAACGCCCCTTTCTTCTGCTTAAAGAGATCAGCCTTTATAAGCTACGCGGTTAGGAATAAGCTAAAGTATAAAGTTGCCGCTCTTAGCCTCTACTCTAAGCTCTATAACAGACACTTATTTTAAAAAGGCGCTATTTAATACACTTAAGATAACGGTTTTATAGACGGCTAAATATAGTAACTAGGCCGGTAGTCCTTATAAGCGTTCTAGCTTTACTATTTATTATCCCTAAAAAACCTATTTTAGTTAAGTATAAACTTCTAATATAGAACGCTAATACCGTTCTTATTATTACTCGCCCTAAATATAATAGGCAAAGGTATTTAGGCATAACGGCGTATAGGAGTGCCTATTTTAGCACGCTAATACATTAACTTAAATCTCTCCTTCCCCCCCTTTTTTTCTTTTTCTTTTTTCCCCTTACTCTACCTTATATGGTACGGGCGCTACGCTTCTAGGTCTATAGACATTATATTTAGTTAAAGCAGGGCAATCCCCTATAAATAGCCTTGCAAATATACCTATTCTTAATTAATGCCTTTAAGCCTATATCTACCAATTAGATTAATTCTTAATCCTCTTCTTCGTAAGCGTATAAATAATAGATAGATATATCTATATAGCCAAGCAAGCACTACAGCACCCCTACATCTCAGCAACACTAACATTATTAATATTTACAAAATTAAGCCTTACTTACTTGCTTTCCCTCCCACCTATACCTTTTTCTTTAGTTATATATTTTAGGCTTTATAAATAGATACTATAGCAATATGCTTGCGCACGGGTCTATAGGCATCACGTTTAGTTAAGGCAGGGTAATCCCCTGCAAATGGCCTTGCGAATATACCCATTCTTAATTAATGCCTTTAAGCCCGTACCCACCAATTAGATTAATTCTTAATCCTTTTCTCCGCAAGCGTGTAAATAATAGATAGATTATTAAGGTGATGATAAGGTTAAAGGCGCGCGATAAAGTCCTCTATACTAACCTAGTACTAACTTAGGCCTTAAAAACGCGTCTAAAAAGTAGGGGCCACCACTAAAAGGGGGGGGTGATATTTGGACGATATGTCGCGGACCTTAGGGGGTCGTGCGTAACCCGAGGTTATGCTAAGCCTAACCTGGACCTCCGATACCTTACTTCATACAATGCTGATTCAAAGCAAGCACGCAAAAGTAATGGAGAAATAAATGGACTAAGAAATCATGTGGATCTGCTAACGGCCATCATTTTTTGCGAGTTGTCTCGGCTGGACCATCTAAAGACACGCTAACATGTACGCTTACAAGCGTTTGGAGACTAGGATACTGAATTGAAGTACTCGATTGAAGGTCACGACAGAAAGCTGATCCGGAATCACCGTTAATGTTGGACTAGTCAAGCAGCGTGTGATACATGATACGACGGTTGGAACACTTATGTGTTACTTTTGCATAGTAAGTCTCATTGCCGAAACATGATGATTTGTAACTACCTGGCGTAGCTAGGGGGGCTAGCTGGGCGTCCTATTCGTATTCGCCATCTTTCAGTGAATACCGTCTACTAGTCCCGTGGTGTTAGCTATCTTCATTCGCCTTCTGCAATCATCCGACGGAAAAATTATGCCCTTAATGTGAAAGCTTGCAAAAATTCAGAAGCCAAGCAGTTTGATCCTACTGTATCAGTTACCTAAAGATCTGCTTTTGTCCAGAAAGGCGGCCCCCCCTAACAGGTAGCTTTTGGAGGGTGGAAAATTCTTTCCGCGGACTTTTTCGAAAAATTGAGCGATTATCCTTGCGGTATCCTGATTTTAAGGACTCTACTATGCTTTGGGAGAGGTTTTCAGAGACACCCGCAAGTCCCGTGGTGCCCATTGCGCGGCAAAAGGGCCATAGAGTCAACTTACACACTCAATATGCATCCCCGTCAATACCATATGGTTGCGGAAGATAGCAAGTAGCAGGACAGTATGACCTGTTCCAGCAACCGGTCAGCAATTTTGCCATGATGATTCCACAGCTGGCCATGCTAAGCTTAGCATGGCGCATACTTTCTCGGCGGGGGCAAGAAGGGGCAGAGTTGGCCCATCTATGGATGTAGATTGGCGGATAAATTGGCTACCTCGCCTGCGTCTAGCCAGCGCATAGCGGCGGCGCTGGATAAATGGCGCCCGAAGGTGTGATGTCCCTGCGCACTGGGCCCTCCAGTCAGATTCCGTGGACGTTCCCCAATGCTACCGCCTTGCCCGCGCGACATTGGATCATTGCTGGCCTAGCGGCCCTCCGTTCGGCAGTATTCCACGTCGAGGGAACAAGTCGAGGGAACAAGTCGAGGAACGGAATCTGCGGAGCTTTCGAGTTTCCGTATGAGCATGAAATGGTACTGCCTCGCTATCAGTACCAAGACGCACGTTGATCCTATCCTCGCCCTTCCACCTTATATCACTCCCTCAAAGCGGCATTCCTGATATCACTGACTATCTAGCACGCCTGAACTGTCCCGGATACAACCCCACAAGGAGAAATTCCACCCTCAAAACTACGGAGATGCGAGAGACGGCTGTGGACGCCTGCCAGCTGAACACCTCCCGCCACATCTTCGTCGGCATCAACGGCTTTAACACTTACGGCTAGGGCCCGCGACGCCTTCACATGGTTATACTAAACCGCCGCCCTTATATGGCAACAATGATACAAGCTGAGAGTGTCTCTACCCAATCCAAGGATGATGGCTTTGTCGACATACAGGAGTTATCCAATGGGACCAAGCCGGCGCTGCTGATTATATACAGAGAAGGGCAAGAGAGTATTGTCAGTATCATTGCGGATGTCCTTGGTCAGTCATGGGAGTTGACAACATCGGCACAAGAAGTAAAAGTAGGGCTTGATTCAATCATCTACGGCATCCCGAGCATACTCGCTGGGTCGCAGCTGGATGGTTGGGATCATTCAAGGTTGGTGATAAACGCGCACTGCGTGGATGGAGGCCATGCGCCGGACGAGTCTCTTACCACCCGGTGCGACTACGAGTACCTCTATACGGAGTCGCCTTTCTTCCGTCGCGACCTTGCACGCTTCTTATCCTTTGTCCTTGGTCAAATAAGTCACCACCGAGATTTGACAAGAAAGGCACGAACCACACTCATTTCCACGACTTTTCCGGATGTCCACGCTGCGCTACCAAACCTTGACATTCTTTCCGTCGGAGCTGATGCAGTGGAGATACGAGTTGATCTGCTTAAAGAACCTCTTCCGGACGGGTCTTTCAGCACGGTCCCAAGTCTCAAATATGTTGGCGAACAAGTTATGCTTCTACGGCAACGCACCGAATTACCAATCATTTACACAACAAGATGCACGAAAGAGAATGGTCGATTTCCGATGGAGAATCCAAGCTTATTCTATGAATATCTCTATAGAGCAATTCAATGGGGCTGCGAGTATATTGATGTGGAGCTGTGGCTCCCTGAAGACATCCGAAGAAGCTTGGCGGAACGAAAGGGCAACAGCAAGATTATATCAGCATTCCATGACTTTTCAGGGACATTCAAGTGGACATCGCCAGAAGCACAGATCCTTTTCGAGCGAGGCGCGGTATATGGTGACGTCGTGAAAATGATTGCACTTGTCAGTTCAACCCAGGAGAACTATGAGTTGGAATACTTCCGGTCAACCATCCAGTTAAAGTATTCGCACCCTCCCCTTTCCGGCCTTAATATGGGCCCGATGGGTCAGCTGTCGAGAGCGCTAAACAAGGTCTTTACCCCGATAACACATCCGCTGCTTCCTATGATTGCTGCTCCAGGTCAGCTGAGCGCTGCGGAGATCAATACGGCACTTCATAGCATGGGACAGATGCCCAAGCTTGATATATATGGCATCGGTAGCTTCCGATCAACGACCCAAGCCATGTTTTTCGAGAAGTGTTTTAACGAGTTGAGCTTGCCTCATCAATTCATGTTCGTCGAGCGAGCACCAAAGGGTTCTATCGATGCGATCCTTCGACGACCGAATTTCGGAGGCGCCTACATCAATCCCCCTCTTGCTGCATCAGCTCCATATCTCCCTACTCTTTCGAATGCGTCGCGAGTGATTGGACAAGCCGATACAGTCTTGGTGCGTTCCGAGGCTGGCCGACCGACATTTGTAGGGGATAATGCGATGTGGAAGGGCATTCGAGCAACGCTGAGTCGCGACTTCGTACCGTCGTCATATAGTGGACGTGCAGCATTACTGCTAGCGAGTGCAGAAGCCGATGCCGCGGCAGCGATATTTGCCCTCAAGAGTTTAGGGATCGGGTCCATCTATACGATCGGGTTCAGGGCCCATGGGATATTAGCTTCGGAAGTCGAGCCTGTAAGATCGGTTGAGGATGTGAAGAGACTCGAGCAGCCATTCGTTATTATCTCAGCTCTCCCGGCGGAAAAGTCGTTGTTGGTGGTGCCTCTTCTAAAGCATTACAGTGTTAATGGAAGGAATGCTGGTAAGCCTACGGGCAAAGTGTTCATCGACCTTGCCAATGGACCTCGAAAAGGAGATCCACTGGCAATTGCTGCCTCATCAGGCTGGACGGCGTATGACATTGCAGACGTAAATGCATGGACGACGGTGGAGACATTGAGGTTGCTCGTGGGGCAGAATGTGCCTTACGATTTTGTACGTTTGGCGTCTGGAAGAGGGCTTTTCTGACGGAGATGGCTGCTGTACAATTTCCCCGCGTAGCGCAGAAAAGGGGGCACCACGCTCGCATTTGCCATTTACTAGACTTTCGACTGCCATTACACAAATGGAATTGTCATATATACCCATAACGATGGCCGCATCTAACTAGGTCGCGGTTTAACAACAAAAATTCTATATGAGATCAGGGATGTCGGTAATTACAACACCTATGCGTAGCTAGCAGTGTTGGGCCCTGGGGAAAGACGGGCGATGTGAGGGGCACCTGGGGTGGTTTTTGGGGATGTGGGTCGGCGGTTAGGGGCGCAGGTCCAGAACACGTGGAACAGCGCTACCCCAGATTCCCAATTTCCAGAAGGCTTCGGATCCAGCACAGCCAATCAATAACTATAGATGGTCGGCCCCGCCCCAGAGGCTGCGATGAGGCGCTACCGAGGCTGCACCAACGGGCGCTCAACAACATTCGTCCATCGCGCCCGTGGTGCCCACACAATGTCCGCACAGTGGCCACTCACTGACGGCTGGATTGTCACGCGGGCCTATTCCCAGCCTCGCTCAAAGGTAAGTTCCTACCTGCTTCCGCCTGGGTTACCAAACTCCACCGGAGGAGTATTGCCCGCAGCCCTTCCACACTCCCCTGCTCTCTCCCCACCCACTAAAACCACCTTAATTTGCGCCTTCATCTCACCTTCCCGCCGAGTTTGGGTCCTCCACCCGACCTCAACTCTGCCCGCCCACCCAGAGCAATGCGTCAACCTGCCCAGCTCCATTCGACACGCCTTCGACTTTTCATGCCCACTAGAGCCCCGAATGTCGAGATCTCAGATTGGCATTGACCGCCTCCCGGCTAGGCGAATGACGAGCGAGCCAAGAGAGTCGATGAACTGCAAAAGCTGTCGAAAGCGAAAAGTAGTCGTCCGCGCCTCGAACTCCAACGTTGTAACTGACTGTGTACGAGATCAAATGCAATCGCCTACGACCCACTTGTGAAGCCTGCCGGGTTTTTGCCTGCCCTTGTATCTATGGTAGAAATTCCCCGCCGGCTGTTATGTGGGTGTGAACGCCACAGGAACTGACAGTCACGAGCAGATGCCGTCCCCAAAAAGCGTGGGCCCAAGGCAGACGTGCTCGAAGCATTACTAAAGCGCGTAGATGGGTTGGAAAAACGACTGCACACGGAGAAAAAATCCGAATCTTTACCAGACCGGGACTCAGCAAGCCAGGACACGGGCAGCGACACCAACAATAACAACAGCGCGACAGTTGTTCCACGACCCCTAGTCGACATTGCCCCGAATCCTAGCCACACATCTTCCCCTACCGAAACCAGGTAACACATTGCCTCAATGCCACCACATCTGCACGGCCGCACTGACTACCACACAGCCTGCAAACACCGACTGTCGTCCCTGATGTGCTCCTCGATACTTACTTTGCTAGAATACATGGCAAGCCTTACAACATCCTTGACGAAGCTACAACTCGGCAGTGCATACAAAATAACCAGCTACCGACTTACCTAGCATACGCCATATATGCTGTGAGCGCGAGGTGAGCTGTACCACTAATATTAAATCGTCTTCAGACTTACTCTATCAGGTATGCACCCCATTTTGGTGGCTACAATGGCGTTGTACGAATCAGCCGAGCGTATGCCAGGCGTGCTCGACTGGAGCTTGATATTGACGAACCCTCAATTGAGGCTCTGCAAACTCTCCTGTTACTAGCGCAAGCTAACTATCAGGCCGGGAAAGGAAAGAAGGCTTACATGCTACTAAGTGAGTGACATTTTGGGCGCGGGAATCTTCGTGACTAACATCTCTTAGCTTCTGGGATAAGCATGGCATTCGCGCTTGACCTCCATCGCGAGTTACCTGTCTCTTTGAAAGCCACTCCTGCCGAGCGGGAAGGACGACGAAGGCTCTTTTGGGCTTGTTATCTTCTTGATCGTTTCTCTGCGTGTGGCTCGAAACGGCCGTCGCTGATAGCAGATGAATCGGTTATGCTCCGATTTCCGTCGTGGCAACTGCATCCCGGTGCCATGCTTATCGAAGGAGATTATTTTACGAACGGATCGAATCTGCAGTACATAGCCGGCTCAGGCAAACAGAGCCAAGGTAGCTCTAGTATACTAATTGGCATTACAAGAATTTTGGGTATCACCAATCGATATCTTGCAGCAGGAGGCGTTAAAGGTGACTCTCACTTCCCATGGCACTCCCTTTCCAACCTCTCGAAAATACGCCAAGATCTTGATATCTGGGCGTCGGAGACTCGAGATACTTTCACATCTATCGAAGCCCTTTTCGGACAACCTGATAGCACAATACTTGTGCTGAGCAAGCTCATCTACCACCTCATCCATTGTTTGATATACCGGCCTTTCTTACCAGTGGACCTTACAGAGCTCTCAGGAACATCACAACATCAATCCTGGCAAATCGAAGCGACGAATCTCTGCTTCCTACACGCAAACGCTATTGCCGAGTTGGTTGAAATCGGGAGAGCTTCTTCAATCATCGATTGGCCAGCATTTGTTGGCTACTGTGTCTGCACTGCCGGCACAATCCACGTCCATGGAGCCCATTACCGAGGACGAGAAGGAGAAGCCTTCTCTGCTAGCGCCGAATTTCTATCTACAGAAATGCGCCAGCTTTCCGAATTGCGGTTCATCTGGGCAGGAGGACAGCATCAGCGAGAAACGTTGCAAACAATTTACGGTTGCCATACGGAGCTTGTCAAATCCTTGGCGAGCAATCCGATGCGATTCTCGCCTGTCTTCCAATTGGAGGATTTCTTCGATCGATATCCGGGGCAGGCTTTTGATGGGGCCCATGTCACGTTTAGCGACATTGTGGTTGATTCTGTGCAAGAAAGGTAAGCCATCCACAAGCCATTGCCCCCCCGAAACAACCAACTGAGTCCTTGTAAGTCTGTCAACACACAAGATGGAGCAGCGCAACAACCTATATATGGGTCGCAATACTGTCAACCTAGCCAACCTGCCTCCGCAACCATTCCCGACATCGCATCCCGCAGCTATCTCGCAGCCGCCGCAACAAGAAAGTAGGAAGAAACGCCGTTCCACAACCACAGGTCCGAAACCGAATCCCCCTCTCCCAATTCCCACCAATGCCTCCGTCACTTCCAAGGAAAATAAAGCTTCAAGCACAGACTCCGCAACCAACATCGCAAAGCCCTCCCCGGATCTCACTCACCTCAACCACCTCACAGCCTTCACACCTCCCCCTAATATGCCCTTTTCACCATCCTTCAATTTCAATGCTCTTGATCCGAATGTCTCACTCGGCACACACGACCCAGCCTCAGGTTTCGATCCAATGTTTAGCATCCCGACGCCGTATGATCAGCAACCAACTCCTGGAGCAGCAAGTGCAAGCGGTTCCGCACATACTGATCCGGACAAAGACCCGTTCCTGAGTCTACTGGAGCAGTTGGCAGAAAACGAGGTCAGCAGGGGAGGGCCGAGCGAACTGGGTTTCTTTTTGAGCGGAACCGGGTAGGCGTGTCTTTTGTTAGAAAAGCAGGTGACGCACGGAAAAAGGGGGTTCACTTAAACTGCGAGTAAAAAAAACCCAGGCGGATTAGGAAATAAGAGCAACGGCGTTTAGTGCTTTGCATATCGGGTTGGGACGATCCAGGACTAGGTTCGCTCGGTGTGGCTTTTTTTTTGGTCTGGAATCGGCATTGTGAAAGCGCGCGGGTATCTTTTGGAATTTTGGTTTTGGCTAGGCATTGCCAGGATTTGAGCATGACTTTTTCATGCGTCTCGGTTCTAGAGCGAGTGATTGGGAGCACGTCGCGGGTAGAGTGGATCCTGAAACTCTGCATAGGAATTCCTCGCGCTGCTTTGGTAGCACATTTCGTTGAACTTTGTGCGCGCTACCGCGTTGTTTTGGATCGGCGCTGGGACGGCTTTCTAGCCTGGAGCATTTCGGTTGTATACTAACATGAGATAGCTGGTGAAATGAATTCAGACCGCATCCTAATATGAGACTGTTCTGTGGAATCGAGTAGAGTCTTCGCGGCATGCTTGGACATAATTGTTCCTCCCTAGTAACCAGTAGATGGCCTCTAGTATTCACAATGGTACAGAAATGATCAAGAGACTGACATCGTGGCGTTGAATGTTCAGACTATCTCAGACCACAGGTTGGGAGACGCATCAATTACGTGGCTATGGAGGCATCGTGTTTTCGAATGCTACCTCAAAGCAAATCCACCGGTCCTGGGCTATATTCTAGAGCGGGGATCTAAACCTCCGGTCTCCCTAAGACTGGCTGATATCTCCAAGCCCAAATGTCAGAAGGTATATGTGCCTTCCAATTGTGCATATCTGTTGATACTTCTCTCTACGAGCCTCTCTCTGCATACATGTCTCCGTGCGCCTTCCCCTCGGTACCTATCGTCTTATACCATCAGCCGAAATCGCCCTCCTCCCCTGCCGCCACTCCACGCATCCTCCCTCTCCTCCGCATACTTCTCTCCACCCGCCTCATTCCACCCCTCTTCTCCACAACACTCTAAGAATCTACGGCTAATAAGGCAGGGAGTTTGAGGACCAATGAAGTTGAATACCTCATCGCACTCCGGTGAATAAGTCCCTTGCTTGATCGTGGACGCATTCCTGGAGGTCATCGTGCGGTATGACCTCTCATCCGACACGGTTCTAGCAGCTACTGGAGGTTTGTGGGAATCTGGCTCGTGCCTGGTTTGTGCTTGCGCAGACTTGCGGCTGACAGAATATCCTGTCAAACCTATCAAACAGACAGGGTGTCAGCTGACAGGGCTGTCTGTCAGACAGCTGTCATAAGAGGGCCTAGCAATCTAAAATTTTCTAACAGACAATACATAGATTCTTTATTTCCCTGTCATACGACCTTATTAATATGGCCTGCCCTAGTAAAATTTTATCTAATAATCTTTATAGTAATAACTCCTTTAAAAGTAATATACCTTCTACCCTTTTAAGCCCTATTAAAGCCAATACTAATATGGGCTTAACCTTAACACGTTAAACAACCGCATTCTCTAGATTCCACTCCTTAATCCATAAATATACTCGTATAATAACAGTAGAAGAAAAAAAGTAAACAAAAAAGAATTACTTCTATAAATATTACCCTCCTAAAGATCTAAAAGGACATTATGCCTTAACGCAAGGACTATAACTTTACCTTAAGAAATATAAAGTTTAATAGAGTCTAGAGGAGAATAATCTATATATAATAATAAAGATAAGGCAGAAAGTTCTATTTAATAACTATACTAAAAACTTCTAGTAGGGGGGAAAATATAAGGTCTTAAGGGCGAGTTTCTAAAGCATATAGTATAGGAAAATACTATGAAATAAGCACTTTTAAATCTTATTATTATATACTAGCTTCTATTCTTATATATGGAATAGAAGGAGATTTATACTTTTATTAAAGCATTAAATTAAAAAGCACCTTTATTCGTCCTTAAATATTATTTAATAATATTAAACTAGATCTTTAAGCACTTTAATCTGCAAAGATAAATATCTACCTTACTATTAATATCTGGACCTATCCTAATTATTCTCTTCTCCTTAGAATCTGTGCTAGCTTTTTTAATATCTAAGATAAATACTAAAATATCTTAATTGCCCTTCGTACAATATATAGTTAAAATAGTATAGATTAATAGGAGGCACTTTATCCTGCCCTTATTAGTATAAAATTGCAGCAAAGATTAAAGCTCTTATTAGCAATAATGCTGGATTAAATAATGCTCTTTATTATATAATAGGCTAATAGCTTAATCTTAAATATAAAATTATCTAGGACACAATATATTAAAGAATCCGCTACTAGGGGTATATTATTAATCTTATTATCCAGGCCTTCCTATTTAAATTAAAAAAGGATAAAAAAACTTATAGAGTTATATAATAAAGAGGATTAGGGTTAGGAAGAAGAAGAGGATAAGAAAGATCCCTTATAACTAGTACCGCAGCTAGTAATAGTAAAAGATAAGAGGAAAAAGAAGGTCAAAGAACTAGAGCCATTATTGGCCAAAAGAGGTAAGAATATTTAAGATATTATAGGCCCCATAGGAAAGCTCTATAACCTTATTATATATATCCGCAAATTGGCTAATTATATAACATAGTTTAAAGAACATGCACTTAAAATTATTCGTTTTAATAATTATATAAGATGGAATAGTTGGTAAAATATATTAAGTATAGCTCTAGATAATAAAGTGAAGGCTAGGCTTTAACTCTATATAGAATATTACTAAGATAGTATCTTAAAAAAGGATATCCTTATAATAAGTAAATGGATACATCTTTATACGATTTATAACTTCCTTTAGTCTTTCTATAAATTAACTCTATATCTTTAGGGAGATTATATAACACTGGAGAGGGTTTTAGAATTAATTAATATTCTTAAAGATCTAATATAAGACGTATTAGTATTTCTTTAGCTAATTCTTTTCTACTAGGTAATAGCCACTAAGGCTAAGAATATGTTTATGGTACTTTAACTATAATATACTAAGGAAAAACTTATAAAGTACGTTAAGAAGCTAAACAATTCTCTATACTATCTAGAGGTACAAATTCTTAACTTATAATATCGTACGGCTTTCCTTAAAGATAAGAATGACTATATTATAATTAAAGGAGAGAAATAGCTCTATACTATATAAAAGCTTTAGGAGAGATTCCGTAATAAGGTACTACTATTAACTATACTATACGAGTCTAAAAGTACTAGTAAGTCTACTCTCCGACTAGAGGAAAATCTCTTTACCTTCTATAAGGCTTATCGGCTATATATTTTAAAGTATACTAAATATAGAATATTGTCCGTTTTTATTTAATTTAGGGGAAGCAGTACTAAAATACTATTTATAGTAATAACCTAAGATAGTTTAATATAGAGCTAGCTATATATAAAAACCGGTATCTATAAATTAACGCGTATAAAGTTAAAAGACTAACCCTATAACTTATTTATAGTTATTATAAAAGATAAATAGATAGGAAACTACTGTTAACTAATAATAAATAGCAGCTCGCCTTTTATAGAAGATAGCTTAATTTATAGGATAACCTTATAGCTAGTTAATAAAGGAGCTGCTAAGAATATAGGCTTTAAGGTAGCGGTGGCCTATTTAAGTAAAAACTATATAGGTACTATTATAGAGGCCCTCTTTAGGATATAGTTTCTATAAAGGGATTATTAGAGCGCTAACTGTTATAGACCTTATATTAGTAGTAGTATAACTACTAAGAAGAGATATAAATGGGTTAGTTAAGATAGTATAAAAGGCGCTAAAACCGATTAAGCTATAGGATAAGGAGTAGCCAAGTTATATAGTTAGTTATATTATAAGTTTGGAATAAAGAATATAGGAATATAAAAACGTAGGATATACTAACGTACTAATATACTAATATACTTAGTATATTTATTAGGCGTAATATTATATATTTAAAGGACTACAGTCCCTACCTAGATAGTTCTTTTCTTTATAGTAAATATTAGAATATAATTAGAGTTAATTTATTAGATAACTACTCTACTAATTATATTATTGTTGTTAGCTATTCTTTAACCTATATACCTAGCCTATAAATAAGTCTACCGTAGTATTTCCTATAAGGCTTTGTTATATATTTACTACTAAGGTTATAGTAAAGGAAGTTAAGTAATATACTACTAAAAGTACTAGTTATAACGCCGTTAATAGTAGCAACTACCTTAAAAATAAGTGGAGATACTAATATATAGGATATTAACTTATAGCTTATCACAGTAGGTTAGTTATAAGAAATAGTTAATTACTAGATATTAATTAAATACTTAAAGAACGAATTAATAGAATTGGAGTAGTAAAGGTTAAGCTACTATTAGTTAAGCAATTCTTAGGGGAGAAGTTAAAGCTTAGAGGATTTTTTATATAAATGCAATTTAAGGTAATATAAGAGGGTATAAAGCTTGCTACGCTAATAGACTAAATAGTTTATATAGAATTATTTTAAACGGGAAGAGTATTTAAGTGGTTTAAACCTTACCTTATAGAGATATAAAAGTATAGGAGCATAACTATTAACCTAGAAGTTAAGTATATATTCTTAAGCTAGAAATGATTTATAAATTAACTTATATAAATGTTTAGGGACTTTAAGGCAATAACTATAGTAAAATAGAAGCTCTAAAATATAGTATAACAAACCTTAGTAATTAAGTATATAATATAGTTTTATATACTAGCTATATAGGTTAAGTGGAATAATAAGGCGCTTATAGTATAGTATAAGTAGGGACTTAAAGTAAAAGTCTAGGACATAATTATCCTAATAAAAGATATAGATATACTTAGGGAACTTATAGATTAAGCGATTAAGATTAATAATAGGATATATTAAAGATGTTATAGGACACCCCCGTAATACCTTATACACATCCATCTATTTTTACTAATTTAGTAACTAGAGACCGACTACGAGACGGTAATCTAATAGTAATTTGCGATAATCTAATAGCAACCTACCGCATTCTGCTATATTCTACTAAGTTCTACTAAGTTTTACTAAGTTCTGCTAGGACTACTACCTAAACCCTATTATGCTCCGTATACGTATTAACTAAGTAACTAAGTCCATAATATACACCCTTTCTTCCTATTTTTCCTACCTTCTTTCCTTACGCAACGTCTTAGTCTTATTACACAGTTTATATACATAGCTTAATAATATCTACTTTACTGTTAGGTAAAACCTAAGTAGATAGTTATATAGCCGTAAGGTATGGGTGACCCTAGGGTAACCTAGGGGTGACTCGCCCGTAAGGTACGTGCTCTATATATACCTAAGGAAAACCCTTTCTACCTCGCATATAGACTCCTCCTTTTCCCTTAAGGATTTGCCTCTATTTATACAATATACGTATTATTCTATTATTGGACTCCCTATCTATATTCTTACCTTATATTTAAATCCTTACTAATCCCCTTAGGAGGATAGCCAGTTTAATTTTTCTATAATACCTCTAAAAAGAAAACCGACGCCTATACCTAACGGTAATATGCTAGCAATATAACTATAAAACGCCTTAGGATCTAGTGTAAATAAAACCGCTAGAAGTATATTAGTAGTATTTAAGCTACTTTCTAAACCTTAAAATAATTAAATATCTATAAACGTTAGAGACTAGTTTAACTTATATACCTAAACTTAATAAGAGCTTAGTAAGGTTACTAGCGTCCTACTTAATACCGCTAATATAAAGGAGCTAGATAAGCTAGCTAAGAAAAGAGCTAACTTATAGAGTATTATTAATTTAATAAAGCCCTCCTATTACCTCTTTAGTAAAGATTATAAGTTATATAGCGAACGTATACGCTGATTAAATCTTAACACCGTAGTTAAAAAGTTACTACCCAATATTAGCAGTACTACTTAACAGCATTTTAACCGGTAGATCGCCGCAGTTAAGAACCGATTTAAGGTTAATAACGCTAACTATAACTATAAGCGACGTACACGCTATGCTATTAAAGGTCTTATAAAAGAAAAGACAATTACCTAACTAGTTTATTATTAGTTAGGTACTAAGAATAAGGGTCCTTTACTATAGAATAAGTTTAAGACTATAGTCTAAGACTAGATTAGGAACCCTATAGTAAGATGCTTTAATAACACTATAATATACTATATAGCTATTATAAAGGAGAATTAGAGGTTTAGCGTCTTCCTAGCCCATATATATAGCTTAAAGGACCTCTTCTTTTATACCCCTTTTATTAATCCTATATAATAAGTAGACTTTTAGTTCTTATATCTCCTACCTACCTATAAGCAGAGCTCTTTTGCTAGAACTTTGCCTAATAGGTAAAAACTACTAAAGACCTCTTTAACGAAATCCGCTATATTAAGTAATTACTTAATACTATAAAGCTCGCGGAAGATTGCGTAAGTAATAGCGGTAAATTATCGCGTATAAAGTATAGTCGTAGTATAGGCTTTATAGAGTTAGGCTTAGGGAATAAAACCTAAAAAGGGCGACGCTTTAAGTAAACTCCTAGGGAGGCTACTTAAAAGCTAGATAGCTTAGGGGACCTCCTAAACGCTAGTGCTACGTAGGCGAGTTAAAGGACTATAGGCGGCCACTATAAGGAATACTAGAAGCAGGCTAATAAAGAGAAGTTAGCTTGGGCTTTAGAAAACCTAAAGCCCTAGTAGCGTATCTCTTTTAACTGCAACTAGGGCCTAATATAGAGGGAAAGAAGAAACGTATTATAGTATACATTATAATAAATATACCCTAGGGCAAAGTCCGCCTATATACTTTATACAATAATAGATACTAAATTAATCTTATTAATTAAGACGTCGTTTATAGGTTTAACCTACCTATATACTACGCGCTATATTTATATAAACCTATCGCACGTTTCCTTAATAGCAACTAGATAATAATCTAGGATGCTTATAATCTAATAGTCACTACTAGCGACTCTTAGGGTACCCCTTATACTATCGGCCCGTAGACCTTTTAGGGCGGCTTATTTAATAGTTATAATATAGTTCTTAGATGGAATTAGTTTGCGGAAGTAGATTTATTAATTAGCTCCCATTCTATTACGGACGCTTTAAGTACAATATTGCGACTACTTGGGGAAGAGTTAGAAGAAGCTAGTTAGTTAATTCGGGCACGGTTTAGGATAGAGCCAATAGAACCATATAACGGGGAATAGTAACTAAAGTTATATAATATGCTACGTATTAAACGAAAGGGATAAGAGGAACTTACGTACCTTACGTATAAGACGTATATTACGTATAAGAAGGATTTTATAGGAGTACGGTTGTGTATTTAAGGACCCTTAGTCCCTACCTAGATAGTTCCTTCCTTATAGTAATTCTTAGAATATAATTAAAGTTAATTTATTAGGCAACTACTCTACCAGTTATTATTACGTTATTAACTTTAATTTGCTTTACCTATACACCTAGCCTATTAATAAGCCTATTATAGTACTTACTACAAAGTTCCGTTATATAATCACTACCTAGTTATAGTAATAAATATAAAAAGTTAAATAACATGCCACTAAAAGCACTAGCTATAACGCCATTAATGGCGGCAACTACATTAAGGTTAGGTAACGACACTAGTATAGTAAACACTAACTTATAGCAACCTATAACGGTTAGACAGTTATAAGAGATAGTTAACTAGCTAATAGAAAATAATGCGATATTAGAGAATAGGATTAATAGGATAGGCGCAGTAAAGATTAAGTTACTATTAATTAAAAGGTACTTAGGGGAAAGATTAAAACTTAAAGGATTCCTTATATAAATGTACTTTAAGATTACGTAAGAAGGGGCGAAGCTGCTAATATCTATAGATCGAATAGCGTATACGGGATTATTCCTATTAGGAAGAGTACTTAAATAGTTTAAGCCTTACCTTACTAAAATATAAGTAAATGGAATGACGACCACTAATTAGGAAGTACGATTTATATTTATAAGTTAGGAAGAGTTTACGGAATAACTTATATAAATATTTGGAGACCTAGAGGCAGTAACTATAGCGAAAAGAAAACTCTAAGACATTACGTAACGAACCTTAGCAATTAAATACACCACGTAGTTCCAGACGTTAGTAATATAAGTTAAGTAGAATAATAAGGCGCTTATGGCACAGTATAAATAAGGACTTAAGGCTAAAGTCTAGGATATAATTATCCTAATGGAAGATGCGGACACCCTAAGGGACTTAATAGATTAGGTAATTAAGATTAATAATTGGATCTACTAAAGGGAACAGGCTAAGAGAGGCTAGGATAGAGTTCTATAGTTGTATAAGGCGTAGAGTACGTAATAATTAAAGCTAAGTTAAAAACTATAGTATGGCGTAGAGCTAATAGACCTAAGTGGTACTAAAGAATCTAAAAGATAAAATAAGAAATTATAGAAACCTAGAGGGCAAGAATTAAGTAATTAAAGACCTAAGGAGTAGAGGCCGAATTAGGGATCTTAGAAGCAGAAGACATTTAGGCGGACTCTATAATAAGAGAAATAGTTTAAAAAAGGAGCTTATATAAATTATAAGAAATAAGGTTATTACGCTAGAGACTATAGAGGTAGTTCAAGTTACTATATAGTAAAGGGAATAAGACTAGTAGACGATATATACGTATAGAGGGACGATAATATACTACAAGGAACAAAAGAGTATTTAATTAAAAGTTTTGCGTTTTATTATAATAACGTATGCCAAATTTATAAGAACGCTAAGTATGGCGTAAGCTATTAGCTATAAGAGCTATATTTAGCGGAATATAAAGGAACTAATAAACTAGCTTATAGATTAGATATTAAAGATAATAAATTTGATATAGGCGAAGCATTTTATAATAATAAGGCAATAAAGGTAGCTTACTAGAAGTATATAGACCTTAGAGATATTATATAAGAGGTAAAGGATAATTCCACTATAGAATAGGGAACATTAGTAGGGATTAAGACCCCACTAGACACGATGTCTATCGCTTCGTAAAATATAAGAGAAGTAAAATAGTAAACTACTTTGGCACTTAATAAAGGCAAAAGGCTAAAGGCTTAAGACTCTTAAGATGAGATATAAGACGACTAAGATTCTTAAGACGAGATAAGGCAAGCTTAAGGACCTATAATAAACAATAACCGATAAAGTAGAGTAATAACTTAGTTTAAAGATATACAAATAAGCTCGGGACAGAGTTTCCTATAAGTATAAGATTCTTAAGACAAGATAAGTAAGATTTAAGACTCTTAAGATAAGATAAAAACACCTAAGCTTAGTTAGACTAAGGTAGGAGCTAAGCTTAAGTTAGAAGCAAGCTTAGGATTAAAAAATCTAAGGAACTAAAAATTTGGAGTACGAATAAAAGCACCTATAAGTAAGAGGTAAGAGGCTTCCTTATAGATTAGAGAATCTATAGTATAAACAGTAGTTAGACTAGGAGACAGATATATAGACCTAGAAGACTTATTAGGGGAATATAGTATTTAGCCTAAAGATTGAAAAGTCAATATCAAGATTAAGAAGTAAGAAAACTTTAAAAATCTATCTATAAGGCGCAAACTAAAAAAAACTATAAAAGAATTTAGACGAAGAATTATCGTATAGTAAGAACAGAAACTAGATAAGAGATTTAGTATATTGGGACGTACTAGGGATAGAGCACCTATATAAAGAATTACTAATAGGCCTAAGGCAGGCATACTAAGAGCTAAGTGGCTTATTAAACTGGAAGATAAAGAGGATTTAGGGATTTATACTAGATTTAAAGAACAATATATAAAGGGCTATTACGACGCAGTAATAAGAAGATACTTCTTTACGGATACACCGTATACACTCTAGCAGCTATACTAAAGATAGTATAGGCAAAGGCATAATAATAAGTGGGAAGATTTCTATATGTAGTTGGATGAAA
>Ga0307515_10004136_pt1 | contig 30213 bp, 16 predicted proteins | sample 17_EM_MG_FD_194513 | JGI IMG/M metagenome (GOLD analysis project Ga0307515, IMG submission 194513) | Populus trichocarpa ectomycorrhiza microbial communities from riparian zone in the Pacific Northwest, United States - 17_EM | ecosystem: Host-associated > Plants > Roots > Unclassified | place... | reverse complement strand
GAAAATGAATACAACACATATTATAGAGAATCATTCGATTCTCCCATATCATCCCCTATAAGGTGAGTATGGTAGAAGGGATATTGTTGAGCTTGCTTTGAAAGAGAAAAAACCAAGGCTTGGTGATGTTTTTGGTCAGCGAATTAGCAAACTGCAGATGTGAAGGAACAAAATCAACTTTTAAAGTGCCTAATAACAACAAGTTCACGAACAAAATGTTAGTCGATCATAATATGTTTTGACCGAGGATGAGTAACCGGATTGACTACCATAAAAATTGCACTTTGATTATTGCAAAGAGTTTTAGATGGATCTGAGAGTGTAGCATGAAGGTCATGAAGCAATTGAATAATCCATGAAATATCAATAATGACAATAACTAACGAGCGATGTTCATCTTCTAAACTTAAAAGAGATATAATGCTTTATTTTTTAAAGAACCAGGAGATTAAATTGGTGTAAAAAAAGATAGCATAGCCAATAGTAGAATGATGTGTATCAGGACTTTCAGCCCAATCCGCATCAGAATAAGTAAGAAGATCACAAGTAAACTGTTTACGAATTTGAAATCCATGATAAGTAGTGCCTTTAACATAATGCAAAATACACTTAAGAGCATGAAAATAATCCTCGGTGGGAGCATGCATGAACTAGCAAATAAAATTTACATTGAAGGACATATTAGGCTTGGTGATAGTCAAGTATTGTAGAGCACTAACAAGAGAACAAAATAAAGTAAGGTCGATAAACAACTTCTATTTGGTTAATAGATGTTAACCAATAACAAAAGGTATGGAAATAAGCTTGACATCAATCATGGAAACACATTGAAAAAGATCAAGAGCATGTTTCATTTGACTAAGAAACAGACCTTCTCATTAGCTTGAACTTTAACACCAAGAAAATAATGAAAATCACCCAAATCCTTCATGGAGAATTCTTTGGAAAGTCAAGTAATAAAAGTGTGATCTAGAGAAGGATTATTTCTAATGATGACCATGTCATCAAGTAAGTAAACAGTCTCGAGCGAGGAGTGATAAACAAACAACGAAGAATCAACCTGACTAGAGAGAAAGCCAAGTTTAAGTAGAAAAGAGATAACACAATGAAACCAAACTCGAGGAACTTGTTTTAATCTATAAAGAGCACACTTCAGACGACAAACATGCTAAGGAAACTATGGATCAATTTATCTAGGTGGTTGTTCCATGTATAGCTTTTCATTGAGAAAACCATGAAGAAATGTGCTTTTAACATCTAACTGATGTAAACGCCATCCAAAAGTAATAACCAATGACAAAATGATTTTAACCGTAGCAATGTGTCACCAAACTCAAAACCATGAACATTAGAAAATCATTGAGCCTTGTGCCTTATATCACTTAATAGACTTATTAGATCAAAGTTTTGTTTTGAAAATTCAACAACAACTAACTATATTATGGTTATTGAAATGAGGTACAAGAACCCATGTACTGTTTTTCTTCAAAGCTTGAATTTAATCGTTCATAGCTAAGAACCATTTAGGGTGTTTTTCAATAGACTTGAAGCCTCGAGGCTTTTTTAAAGAAAAAAAAAGCTTGAAAAGGCTTAGAAGAAGATAAAATAGTCATAACATGATACAACCATGGTCTAAATGTATCATTGTTTCCTCTAGTAATCATTAAATGGCTAAAAGTGGTCATATGAAGAGCTGAAGACACGGGTGGAGGAACGACAGAGTCTGAAGCTCCAAAATCTAAGAGAGATTCCATAGCAAAAAGAACTTATAGATCAGGGGGAGGATTTAAGGACAGCCATAGAGTATCATTGTAAAATAAACATGATGAACTCGAAAAGGATGGTGAAGGCCAGTAATTTAAAAAAAAAACATTAGAAGAACTAAAGACTCATTCATGACAATCATAAAAATGAATATAGTCAATATTAGATTGCAGATTTTTCACAAAATCACAATTATATGAAAATTTGTTTTCATGAAATTACATGTATCGAGAAACATAAACACGATGTGTCTTTTGGTCTAAGCATTCAAATCCTTTATGAAGGTTAACTAACCTAAAAAAACATTGAGCACATTTTGAAGATAATTTATAAGGTGAGGAATCTCTCAAATAAGGAAAGTAAAGACACCTAAAAGTTTGAAGCATAAAGTAATCGGGTTGTTTTTCAAACAAGAGCTCATAAAGAGTTTTGTCATCAAGAGACGGTGACGAGAGTTAGTTAATGAGAAAGAAGATAGTAGAGAAGGCCTCAACCCACATAGAAAGTGGCATACGCGTATGGGACAAAAGGTAAGACCAATTTTTATGACATGAAAATGCTTGTGTTCATGAATGCTATTTTGACTAGGAGTGTAAGGACATGTCAGACAAAGAACAATGTCATAATAGTGCAAATGAGAGTGAAACTTATTATTTGTAAATTCAGTTCCACCATCACATTGAGATGATTTTATTTTTGCTAAAATTGCATCTTTATATAACATTGTAAATTGATAAAAGTATCAAAGAAATTATATTTGTGTTTTAAAGGGAATACCCAACTAAGGTTCTGTTTGAGATTGTGGTAGCGGTGGCGGTTCTAAGTGCTTTTTGCTTAAAAATACATCAAAATAAAGTTTTTTTATTTTTTAAAAATCATTTTTGACATCATCACATCAAAACTATTTTAAAACATAAAAAAATCATTTTAAGCAAAAACAAAAAATTCAAAATTTTTGGGAACGCGGTTTGCACCGCGTTCCCAAACAGACCCTAAATCAGGTACAATCATCAATAGAAATCGCATAGTATATATATCTAGTAAAATAAGAAATTGGTGATGGACCTGTTGCATGTTTGTTGTGTCGTGGTGATCATCCTCCTAAATCATAAGTTGTTGAGTATGTGTGGAAAGAACAAGGAATTCTTGCCTTTTTATGGTTTAAGAGGTTTGGAATCACCACCTAGTATTTTGGTCACTATGAACTCTAAATGGTCTTTAGAGTTTGGATAAGGGGGCTGGTTGTGTATAGAAAGGACAATATCACCCCTAGTACACCCTACCTAAAATAAGCTAAGGCTTGAAGTATGAAATGGCAATGTGGTTATGGTCTTTTTATAGGCTCCTTGGTTAGGGTTTTGTGGGACTTTTATAGGAGAAATGGGGAGGTTTTAAGGCTTGTGAGCTAGTGGAATCTTGACCATTGATGTTTAAGAAGGAAGTGTGACCATTGATTATAGCTAAGAAAGAAAGTTTGTCCTATTTTGCAACTGTCAAAGTGGTTACTCATACCATTTGAAAATTTCATTAGTTTGGGTTTGAGATTGTTGTGATTTTTTCTTGAATCTTGGGGCAAAAGATGAAGATCTGAGTGGAGGGGATTTGATAGGAACATATGTGTTCGTATAACATTTAAATCTAAATAAGCAGAATTTGGCTTTATGGTGCTATTAGAGGCAGTAATCATGTTAGAAGGAGTTGTGATGCTACCATCCAAATAGCCAAAAAGCTGTTGATAAGCAAATGCACCATTATGTTGAGCAAAAGAGTAAGAGATGAAGAAGAGGAACCAGCCATGAAAAGGATTATAGAAAAAAAAACCTTGGCTCTACTACCATAAAAGTGTTAGAAAAACAATGGTAAATGGTTGAAATCCTCCTTATCATACGAAGGAGAAAACTTCTCATTATATACACAATAATTAAGTTATGTAATTCTATATAATAAGAAAGGATCAAATACAAATAATCAAAATATCCCAATATAAGCAGATATTATGGTAACAGAATATGAATGCAACATATATTATCATGGAGAATCACTTGATTCTCCCTTATAAAATTATAAAATAGAAAGGAGGTTTTGCTTGATAAAATATTGAAGAGATTATTGCAATGCATGATTTTGAATTTGTGATTCATATAAGATTGACTGTGTGGGCATTTGATTTTATACGAATAATAAGTAGGTGCATCAATGATTTATATTTAACATATTTGGAATATAGTCTCAATTATGATCAAGAAAAGGTTATGGAGAGCATAAAAAAATACTGCCATATTAATTCATGTAATCACTTGGTGATTTTACGACCTATATATATATATATAGGGGTTGGAGGTGACCATTTAAGAATAATTAAGAGCTGCAAGCATTCTGAAGATCCGAATGCTGGGTTTCAATTGTCACATCTTTTTGGTAGAACTTTAAAGGAAATAGAAAAATGAGGTTCATAAGCATCAAAATATCAATGTAAGGAACGGCTTTTTGTTCCAAAATATTTGATGCTGCACAAGGAAAATAAAGAAAAGGCCATTCATAAGCTCCTAAACACAACTGAGCATACAGCCCTAGAAAAGAAAAGCATATGATACATATAGCATTACACATAATTTAGTTACAGTTCCTAGGCTTTTACAGAAGCGGACCGGCGGCCAGCTATAAGTTTTGGGAAGCATCTCAAAATAGTATGATTGGTGGTAGGCTTGTAGGATGTGAAAAATTCGGCATCCTGCTCGAGGGACTCTGAATAGCTTTCCAGAATCGCAACAATCTGGTCAAAATGTGGTCGTTTATCTGGGTTGCTGGACCAGCATCGGTTAATGAGATGACTAAAGGCCAGTGGACATTTTGGGGGTAATGGTGGTCTGGCATTCTGCAGAAAGCCCAGAAGATATCAGATGCAAGAAATTAATGAAAGTGAAAAAATAATCCTAATAAGGGATTAAGGCAAATTTCCTCTTTGAAAGATTGAGAGCACAAAATGAGAAAAAGATGTCACTTCTTGTCAAGCATTTACTTTGATGGAGAATATGATCATAAGATGTACACTTGGGTGGTAAGGGAAACAGATTGTCATGAATCGACATACATATACAATATACAGACTCGAGTTATGTACCTTCAAAATCAAAAGAGAAGACTTTACGTTTGTCTATGCTACTATGATGTCAGTTGGCTTGATATATAATACAGTTTTCAAGAAGATAGATAGACACCACATAAGAATGGCAAAGACAGCATGGTCCCCACTTCTAATGGCTACAACACAGGCATGGGCACATGTGACTGATTGTAATCACAGTGCTCCAGCATGTGAGGAAGATGCATCTCAGTAGATGAATCTAGAAGACCAAAACTAGCATATGTTACAAAATTGCAAATGATTTGATCCACTTGTATTATTGCAATTTCATATCATTGATGCAGTTCTGGTGTATCTTCTTTGCAGCTTAAATGTTCCTATTGTAAGTCACATTTGGACATGTGATATTGAGAACATTCCATGCTGAACATTTGCCATCTCGTCAGATAAAACTGACGAGCACACCCAAAATAAGACTTAGTACCCTCAATCACGTAACAGATGAATATTAATACAATACTGAAAGCAATAACCGGGCTACATGAATATTCCCCATTATAGATCTCAAATCTGCATTACCACAAAGGCCATATTCCTTCTCGATAATATTAAAATATCAGACCTACACCACTACCATATCGTCATTACCATCATCTTGTCCACAATTGCCAGCATGAGTAGAAAATTGGGAGCTATGTGACAATAAAAAAATCTTGGGACCAGTTACGTTAACCTGTGTATCTTCGTCATCCTAAAATTTTCTTGGATTGACAATTGGATTTAAACAGTGCATGATGATCTATGAGGCTGAAGGAATGTGGTTTGGAACTTTCTTCAACAAGAGTGAGAATGTGTTCTACTAACATTCTCACCCAGAAGATTAATGACTTCAAGACAAAACCACCATCCATAAGATGAAATAGATATCTTCCTCTTTCTCCTTAAGTCAGCAATGAATTGGTATCAGATTGTTGCTCATTACATCCTAATTTTCAAGGATATTCAAAAGAACTTATTGCCTGACAGTCTATCCTTATAGCATATCATTAACCTATGCATGAGTGGGGCTCAATATCCAGATGTATTACCTGAGAGATCTTAACAAAACTCAAAGGAACTCTTCTTTTCTTTTCTTTCTTTCTATTTTTTTCTTTTGTGGTTACAAAGGAGAGGCTCAAACTCAAAGATCTCTTAAGGGAAACGATGCATGGGTAAGCTAATTGGCAGAAAAAAACTCAAATGAACTCTTTAAATGTGTAGTAAGACACTAGTTTGGAGGTCAATAAGAACTTCCATGTTGATTCTCGTTACATGTGTGACTGCAGAACATTTTGCCTTGTTTCATGAAATTTGACCCGGTTTCCTTCTACTCTGAACCTTGTAACCCCTTCAGTGTGAACAAAATCATGTGTACTTTCAATTCATAAAACACTACAATCCAATATTTCTTAATTTTCTTGAACCTTCTAAGAGACATTTGATCAAATTCTCACAAATCAATCCCTACAGGTCTGGTGCTCCATCCATTTTTTCCCATTCCTCATTTTAGCATCCTAATATATCTCTTATCTTTTGCCGACAGCAAAATGATTCACAACATGGAAACGATTTGTTTGACAGATAAATAATTAGACTTCTGTATATTTTGACATGAATCAAAAGCTCAAATAAATATTTTACTCCTTGCATCCGCAGATATTCCTTTCCTATTTGTCCTGGAAACTAATTTTATTCAAAAGTTGGAGCATTTTCGCAGGAATTATTCCTAAGAAAAAATATGTCATGCAAAATTATCAAAAATTTAAAACACCCTGAAAACATTTCTAGCCATGCTTTCGGGGAATAGCACAAATTTTGAAGTTCTTCTCGAATTAAATTCTCCAAAATAAATACATGACAAATTCAGAATGCAAAATCATTAATTATCAATAAAAAAACTAATTATCATATGAAACATCATTATTGAGAGGAGGCTCTGATGTTTCCTTCCTATTCCCATTTTTAAACTCTTTTCTTCCCCTTCAGGATCTAGCTTTTCATTTGTCTTATCATTATTAATACGCAATCCATTCGAGATTTTGGAAACAGCCAAGGGCTTGAGGCAATGAAATGTCTAGCTGATGTATATGCATTTCAGGATATGTCAAGTACAATTCATATGCAAATAGAGATAAGTAAAATCCTACAATTATTAGATTCATACCAGCAAAATGAATCAGATGAGTTTACCTTTTGGCAGACAGCAAATGCAGCCTGTTCTGGAGTCATGTTGTCAAATGGTGTCATTGCTGTCAGGAGCTCCCAGAGGACTATGCCAAAACTATAGACATCAACTTTTTTTGTGTGATGTTTTTCTTTGATCATCTCAGGAGCCATCCATCGATATGTACCTGTGAATCCCTTTGCATTACCGCAATGAGATTCCAAACAGGAAATACCAAAATCAGCAACTTTGACGCTCATATCTTCTCCAAGCAGTAAATTTTCAGATTTGAGATCCCTGTGAAGTATCCCTTGTGAATGGAGATATTGCATCCCATGTGCAATGTCAAGGGCTAATTTCAGAACTAGATCGAGAGGAACTGAATATGGCTCTTGCTGATGGAGAAATTTTCTCAACGAACCCCCAGCCAGATACTCGGTGATTATACAAAATACAGGAGGTTTCTTACAAGCTGCAACAAACTGAATGACAAAAGTGAAGAAGACAGTGTGACTTATAATCAACAAAAATTTGCACAATTTGTCATTTGATTAAACCATTTAGACTGTGTACAATGCCAGTAGGGTCAGAGATTCAATTCACTCCAACATCTGAAGTGGCCTAGATGTAAAAATTAAAAAGGCTCATCTGTACAGAGAAACATCCCCAAGAGTCTAGGAATTTGCATTTAATCTACTTTTCCAAATATGTAAGAATTACTGAACATGAGGAGATGAGGATATATGGCATTTTTGGTCCATTGACAACACTGACAAAGACTTCCAATAGTAAAATATAAATAAGAAAGCAAATTGTTCTCTCCTTCAATCTTCATTCTTCAGTCTCCTAGCCTCATCAATCTAGAAAAGATTCTAAAGACCCCACTGGCCATTGCAACCTCTGGTATGGGTACCCTAATGAAATAGTCTAGATAATTAGTGATTTAGCTATAAACTTTTAACTGCTGAAGGATATGCTGCCAAAAATATTTAATGCAGAAGAGAAGTGCTGCACATCATAAATACTAGCTAACAATCATGTCCATGACTGTATCAATTTTCTTTGCTGGTCCACTTCATTTTTAACCATACCTCAGACTGCAAATATCCATTCAATGACATCATTTGGAAAACAGAAGAAGCATTGATGATCTTACATCAAAATTAGAATTCGTAAATCCCAAGAGTTTTTTCATAAGATTGCAAGCCCATGGTGAAAAGTTCACAATCTTGTAAAGCATGATATTACAAGGCTACTGCTAGAATTTTTAGACGACTCCTTATCAACGGAAGGAAAAGAGAGTAATAAATAATGCACATGGGCAATATGTAATTGATATTGAAAGTTTAATGAATTTCTACCAAATTTGTTCCACAAAACCAAGCCAGGAAACATTGCATGTTGGAATCACTTTCATTGTTCTGCAGCAAAATTACAAGCCATTTCCACCACCCTTTGTTAACAAGTAAAAATATGTATAAGATCACAACTGGTTCGAATGAGAGGTTAAGAATTTAGTTTTAAGGTAATTAACAACATATTCCTTTACAAATCCAAACATTAAATTAAAAAGAAAATGGAACTCCATTTATTGTTAATATAAAGCACAGGACATTAACACATGCAGTTAAAGAAACTGGATGCTTACAGTGATGATATTAGGATGCCTTAACCGAAACAGCAAAGCCACCTCTGAAGTGAAGTGGTTCTCAAGCATAGTAGCCAAGTTCTCGTCCTCTTCAGGCTGACTTATAAGCTTAATTGCCACATCTCTTTGCTTATACACACCCCTATATATCCTACTGTGCCTCCCAGATGCAAATTTGTTACCAATAAACAACTGGGACATGTCTGCGCTCCATCCCCCCTCTCCCTCTCCTTTAATCTCTGCCCCAGATGACACCAAATACTTGGACCAAGAAACCGCTCTCTTATATTCTCCAAGAGAAAGCCTCCTCTCTGATTTTCCATTGTTATATATTTGCTTAAAACAGTAAAGATTCTTCATGGATTTGAACCAAGTCTTAACAAAATCACCAGATGCTTAACCCTTAAGCCTCTGGAACTCAATGTAGAAACCACAACGCCTCTAAATTTAGACTAGAAACTCAATTTGTATGTGACCCGACAAGGAAACATCTGAACTTGCATGCACAGAAACTGTTTCTCATTCAACTACATTTCAAAACATTCAGTGCTCACGCATTCAAACATTGATGAAAACAATTCCAACCAACTAAAAAAACGAGAACAAAAAAACACTAATCAACCATTTAACTTGAATCACAGCACTAAAAGCCAAATTTGGAAACAAGAAAAACATAGGTTTTTTCATATAAAAAATCAAGCTACAAAAGATATCCAAAAAGCTCACTTCTTTCCCTAGCAAAAATGTTCAGACTGACCCTTTCGCAAATCTCAAAGCTCTAGCTTTAAATCAAACAAAAAGACCACGGTTTTGAATAAAACACAAGCTCAAAAGGATGGTTTTTCTTATCTTTTCATGCCATAAAATGGTGGCTCCGCAGACAGAGTCAAAACCCGGAATCAAATTCTAGAGAAAAGCCGAGTGTGGTTAAAGAAGAGAGAAAGGGAGTCGGTTGGGTTGGTGTAAACACTGTTATTGTTGTTGTTTCTAGTGTGCAAACTGCAAAGCAGTGAAAAGCATGCCAAGCGCTGGCGGTTTTCTCTCTCTGTGTCTCACACAATAAAATATTCTTGAAGAAAGTAAAAAAGAGGAAAACACAAGCTTCACTCACTCTCTCTGACTGCAAGAGGAGGAGGAAAGGTCTTTGACAATCACAACGTGCGAAGATCCACTTCTGAGGAGACAAACCGGGTCTTCATGATAATGACCTTTGTCCATCTCTTTTTCAATTTATCCTTGCTTTTGTAGCTGAATATCCACCATGCCATTCCGTGCTTGTGCTTGCCGTGTTTTCGACTTCTTTAAACAGTTCCGAATTGACCAGAAAGGCCTCTCCCTTCTAATTACTGCAAGCATTAGATTTCATTTTCTTTTCGATAAGTCTATCACCATTGCCCGTGCGTTGCTAGTAACAGATTTCATTAAAATTAAAATTAAATTCAAATTCAAATTCAAATTGAAAGGATTAGCATGGCTAACATTTTTTTTAATTCTTTTTTTTACATTAATTTTCTTTTTAAAAAATCCATCATTCAACATAAATATTAGACTGTCTAATTTTTTTAGTTTTTTTTATATGAGATTATCTCGATTTTATAATCTACATTATAGTTTTGACGGGTTAATCCAAGTTAACTCATGTATTTTTTATCATTTTTTAATTTTTAATTTTTTTTAATTTTAATTTTTATTAGGTTATCTCATTCACTTGCAAAGTTTAGCAAACTTACTTGGGGTTACTTTTTTTTTTTAATTGATATTTTTGTATTTTATTTTTTTACATTTAGATTGTTGGGAATTGAATATTGTGATTTTTATTGATTTAATTTTATGAGATCATCCTAATATCTTGCCCAACAAGTTTATTTTCATTGGTAAGAGAGAGTTTTTCTCATTATCTTTAGTAGCAAGTCCCACTTATATTTTTCAATACAGGTTTTAAATTATTATTTTTTATGATTTTTTATTGTATTTTAGTAACATAATAACCTATCCTTTGTTTCATAATGTATTTTCTATTAAAATTCATAAAATAGCCTGAGTTGAGCTTAGAGAGCGCGTATGTGTGGCATAAGTTCAAGGCCACTTGGCTTAGGCTCATTTATGAAATATTTTTTAAATTTATCCCATTTATTATTGTTGTTTTTTTATTATATAATTAAATCAAACTAGTGTATTAGACCCAATTAAATCTATAACTAAAGTCATGGATTTTTTTTACTTTTTTGAAACATGCTAGCAGCGCATGAACATCTTTTTTACACTCAAATTTTTTTTAGGTTTAACCCATGGCGCAGTGCAGGTTATCTATCTAGTATTTCCTAAGACAAGCTAATTTTTAATGTAAGAGAAGAAGGTGCAAGTATTATAGATGTGTTTTCGAGTATCATGATTTTTTTTTTATTGAAAAGTAATAATATGTTATTTAAATTTAATAAAATAAATTAATATATATAAAGAAGAATTGTTAACACTAATTAAAATACTAAAAGCGAAAAGTTAATCTTTCAAGTGAAAAAAAAATAGATACATATGTAAATATTTAACTCTAAATATCCTTAATATTTTTTATATATTTTTTTTATCTTAGTGGTTAATTTCTGGTTGCTAAGAACATACAATTTTCATTTGCATAGATGCATCATGCAATTACAATTTATTTATATAAAATAAAAAAAATACAATAATATCTCTGAAGCAATGTGAAATTAAAAACAAATCAAAACATTAATTAATATTGTTTTTAAAAAAGTGAACTAAATATTTAAAAATAATAATAGAGAGGGTGTTAATTAAAATTTAAATAAAAAATAAAAAAACAAAGAAAAAAAAAGATGTCAAACATTGTTGGGCATGACATATCAGACCCACACACCTAGCATATTAATTTTCTTTTTCCATAACTTGAGTTTTAGATTTGGTTGGTTAAGCCGAATTGACTTCAGGTCAATCTAATATATTATCGTCTCAATATTTGAGAAAAAAAATCATCTTGATTTTTTTTAAGTCAAACAATATTTTTACAGATCATTTGGGGTGTCTTTAGACCCATCAAGTCAATTGAATCATGTCAGGGCAACTCCATCATGGTTTAATTTAAAGCTCAAGCTAATTAAAGAGTCGAGTCAATAGGTCTTAAGGTTGACCTGCTGGATCAAGTTTAATGGCATTGTTAATTTTTTATTTAACTTGGGCCTTTTTTGTTAGGCCCTTTTTTTGAAGGTTAATTTTTTTTTTATCTTGATCTCATGTCACGTGTAGCAGGTTAGTCGAGTTAATTGGGGTTAATTCGAATTTTTTTCCCTCGATTTTTTATAGCCTTTTTCCTTTTCAATTTCATCATTTTGCATTAAATTATTTACCCTTGAGCTTTGTTATTTTTTCACTTTTCTTGTTGTTTGGTTATTTCAAAAGCGGGTTAGAAAAGTTAACCCGAATTGACTTAAAGTTTTTTTAACCTTTTTTTATTGAACTTTGATGTTTTTTACTAGGTTATTCTTTTGAAATTCTTTTTCTTTTATTCTCATCTCATATTGCAGGTTGTTGGTTCATCAAGTTACCATGAGCGACTCGAGTTTTCTTCTTCAATGTTGTATTTTTAAAGTTTTTTTTTTCACCTTTAATATTAGGTTATTTGACTTTAAATTTTATATTTTCTTTTGCAAGTTTTTTCATTCTCATATCCTAAACTATATTTTAGTTAATTTAATAGCGTCTCAGTCTCATCTTGAATATTTTTTTAATATTGAAAAAAGTTTAACCCGGATTGCAGTGTATAGCGTCTAAGCTACCTAGTTACTTGAACAGAAACAGAAACAGAAACAGAAACAGAAACAGAAGCAGTAAGAGAGAGAATGAGAAGTGTATCGTGTTTGGGTATTGGAGTCAGAGCAAAAGGAGGGTCCCATGAACACAGGGCGCGATCCGGCCGTGACAAAGCCGTATGGTATGGCCCTCTTCCGTATACGGTCTCTCACTGTCTTCTTGTGTTTACTAATATCGATAAAGAGCTTAATTAATTACAGCTAACCCTTTTGTTTTTTTATAATTCTGAAATTGTAATCTAATCTAACGATAACCCTGTACTAAAAGCTAGAGATGCAGACTGTACGTGTCAGTTGTCACTGTAAGGCCCACTTTCTAGGTGACAACGCGTTAGTCGCTCTCCACCACCACCAGAGGAGGGGCTCCTGCCTCCCTGCCATGACTGCCTGGGGGAGGTTTTGGTGTTTGCTGGCATTTCCTAGCTAACACCCGGCAACTTCTGGGACATGTTCGGCGGTGGTTCTTTTATTTGTCTGGGGTTGGATTGATTAACCAATACAAGCACGCAATTAATTTCCATCACATTCGAATTCAGAATAATAATACATAAAATAAAAATGTGCATTTAATTTCGTGTTGAATGATGTATGAGTTTACCAGAACTTCAAGGTATAGAGACAGAACCTATCTATTCAAAACCTAACCACAAGCTTGATTAAAGACTTCATATATATTCCTTGTTCAAATTTCTACTTGATAACGTTTTGAGTTGGAATTGTGAACCGAAGTAGGTGTTTTAGATTTTCAATCGATATCATGCATTAATTAAGGATTGTCCAACTTCCTTGTTTCTTTTAAAAAAAAAATCATTGAAAAAAAAATTAAAAATTTTAAATATCATCTTATTATTTCAATCATTATCATTATTATTTTTTTAATTATCATCATTATACTATCATCATCATCATTATTAAGTCATCACCATCATTATTGCATAACTACAACCATAAAATATTTTCTTATTATTATTATCACCACCACCACCGTATTCTTTCATCATATTCTTTGTATCACTATTTTGTTAAGTTTCCTAAAACACATACACACAACGGAAAATAATAAATTTAAAATTTTTCAGTAGGTCTAAGAATCTCATTAGATAGATTTAGAGTTGTTTAGGATTTATACAAAGATTACCTGAAGATCATATATTCTTTTCTACTTTAAGTATTTGCTTTAAGGCTGAGTTATCGCAAATCGCAAATCATCTAGATGTTCAGCCTCTAACAGTAATTCACATGAACTACTAGTGAGAAATTTTTTAAACCCTTTTAGGAGATAAATATTGTTATAACTTAGAATGTTAACTCTTTTCTTTTATGTTGTAAGTGTTTATATATTATACTCTACTTACATTCTCTTTGAAAATAAGAGGCATAACATTCTATTTATAGAAAAACCTAAAAACCCAATAAATGACAAAATATCAATTTTCTCCTTAAATAATATCACATATATTATTTTAGGTTGATTTTAGAATTTTTTTCAATCAAGTCCTTACTTGATTGTTTCTACATCTAAAATTGCAATTCCTTGTATTAATTACATTCTAGTCATCAATTTTTAAAATCTATTTACTATCAAGTCACACTTAATTAATCATCTTATTTTAATTTCTAACCAATAGTTCTTATGTGTGTGACTCATTAGGTTCCCTAATAAATTGGCTAAAATATAAATCATAATCCTAAATAAATTAAACAATTTCATTTATTATGAATTTAACAATTGATTGACTTATAATTTCAGATCAAGTATAATGTTTAACATCCTATTATGATCCTTCAAATATTAAGAAAGCCATAAGTGGTTTGACGTAACATTTTAATGACTAGTTTCTAAGTGTAATTATTATTCTTTCATCAAGAATGTTTTGATTTAGACATCATAGCATAGAGTATGTATGCTTTGTCAAATCATGTTAGTTCTCAACATTATAATCATTGATTATTTTAATAAGATTTTGAAACTCTTTTCAAAACTTATTCCACATTGACCAAGAACTTTACAATCAATATTACTTGAGAACATATGTAATATTTTTTCTAATTCACCTAGGGTGATGAATCCTTTTTTAATTACTTAAATATCTTCATATAGTTTATGTTGTACTTAATATCTATCGTTTGTTACCATTGATTAGAACAACGTAAGGTCAGGATCAAAGTACAACACTTTCTATATAGGATAACTTAGTAATCTTGAGTCTAAAGATCAGTTACACAACTATCACGTGAGTCTTTTCATAGACATGAATAATCTTTCCATATGAAATTCTCTTACCAGTCAGTTTAGTGTACATGACATTTAACAAGCACCTATATATTAGTTCCAGGTATCCCTTATATCTCATTTTATAAGAGCAACTACTTCATTTCACAAAAGAAGGAACATAATATATAACAATCTGAACAACTCTAATTAATATTCAGTCTCAATAAAACATTGACCATGAACATTTAGGAATAATGTTTTGATGTAATAGAAATCTCATAATTAGATGGGGAGAGTTTAGAGATGATAGAGAAAGTAAATGGAAAATGGTGAAAGAGAGAATGTTGTCAGTTGGCCATATTTCAAAAACAAAAAAGCTCGATCTTTGTTTCAATAATTAGATGGGGAGAGTTTAGAGATGATAGAGAAAGTAAAAGATTGACCAGGAACATTTAGGAATAATGTTAGTTTAGTGTACATGACATTTAACAAGCATCTATATATTAGTTCCAGGTATCCCTTATATCTCATTTTATAAGAGCAACTACTTCATTTCACAAAAGAAGGAACATAATATATAACAATCTGAACAACTCTAATTAATATCCAGTCTCAATAAAACATTGACCAGGAACATTTAGGAATAATATTTTGATGTAATAGAAATCTCATAATTAGATGGGGAGAGTTTAGAGATGATAGAGAAAGTAAATGGAAAATAGTGAAAGAGAGAATGTTGTCAGTTGGCCATATTTCAGAAACAAAAAAGCTCGATCTTTGTTTCAATGGCTCTATTAGATGAGAAGAGTTTTATTAAAGTGTTTTTAAGCTTTTCTCTTACTAGAAAAAAAAAGATGGCAGTTGAAAGATGAATTTTTTTCCTGATTTGATTTTGAATTTTCAAACTAATTTAGGGGTGTTTTGAGTTGACACATTGGTTTATTAACATTATAATTATGTGTATTAGGTGTTTTTAATTGAAAATAGGTTGAAAAATAATTTTTTAGGTCTAAAAAGCCCCTACCCGATTAAAAAAAAAAGTGAACAACATATCATCTACCTCCTTTTCTAAAGGAAAAAATAGAAAAGGTGAAGTATATGGACCTTATCTTGCAAGCCCAAGTGAATATCCTTTTCTTTAAATGGGCTAGGCACGTAGACCAACCAGGCCCACGTATTTGGCCTATGTTGATTTGGCCTATTATGGATTTTCTTGGTTTTTTATATATTTTATAATTAAATTTTATTAAGATAAATAACTTTAAAAAACATTAAAAATAATATATTATAGTATTTTTCATATTAAATTATCTAACACTTTTTTTTTCAACTTTGATTTGTCTTTGTTTTTTTCTAAAATTATTTTTCACTTTTCTACACAATTTATTTTTTTATTATTATCAGATGATTATATAAACAACAGACTCCAAATATCTTAGTATATTATTCTTATATTTTTTAATACATCCATGAAATAATAATTAAACCATTAAATTTATTATTAAATGTTGCTTTTATGATTCTAATATTTTTTTGCTTTACAAAAATAAACATTCTATAAATTTCCAACATACAAAAATACATTCGTTTATAGTATAAAAATGGTATAGTTAAAAAGATGTATTTTTATTGTTATTTTGGATTCTTTAAAGTCAATTAGATATTCATATTCTAATCATCTTTGGCTTTTAATAAATAAAGTACATTGCAAAAAAACATATTGAGAAAAATAAATTAATAAGAAAAGGAAGGATTATACAAGCAAATTATTTTGTCTCAATAGAATTTAAATTATTAATTTTATTATAAAAAATTATTGACATATAATGAAATAAAAAAATATGAATAGCTCTCGGCGTCACAAAATCAGATATCTGGATCTATATTTATCTCTTTACTTTCCGATTTAGTCTTTAATTTGTGTCAACATCTCTTTCTAATATTTATTTGTGTATGTAATTATTAATTTATTTGATTAAACACATGCCTTATTTATTTTTTGTCACAATAGAAAGTTTTTTTCAAACTAGAAAACATGTTAACAATGCTCGGATTTTCTTTTTTCACATTAAAAAAATTAACTTTTGACCCTATCAGCGGGTTGCGGGTAAAGTAGGTTAGTAATAGCAATATACATTAGGATGGTTTGAACCAAAAGCCTATGATATTTAATTTGTTTTTTTTTTTGCTATTAAATATCATAAATCGTCATAAAGGATATAACTGCATTCCAAATTTCCAATTAATCATTAAATATTAATAATTGATTTTGAATATAACATTTTTTTTAAGTGTTGCCAAGCTGTTGTCTATGAATCAGATATAACTGATATAACTGTTTTTTTTATTTTTTAATTGTATAATTTTGGAGACATGCAAAAGCAATTCTTAGCCAAACTTTAATGCACATAATATATCTCCAAATCTCTACTAATAATCATGGTAGGTGGATACGTAAAGCTTAATTAAATAATGATTACTTATATAGTTTAAGTGGAAGATGGTATAATATTGCTTCAAGCATTGTATAAACAATAGACCTAAACGTTGGTGATTCTTGGCTTTCCAGAAGAATCCATTAAGTTTCATATTTAATGTGTGTAGTGGTAAATTTTTTTTTTATATATAATCATGGATATCTGAGTTAGATTGTATGTATCTCGACTAATTCTTAAAGTCCTAAAGTTAATGATTAGCTTACGTGCATCTCGAACTAGTGATCTCTAAAAAATAAACCTAGAATTTGATCAATTAAATTATACCCCTACTTTAAAATTTGTTTTTCAGTATCATGGTAATGTGTTATAAGCAAGGATGAACTTGGAATTTGAATTAAAATTATATTTTATCTTATTAAATTAGCTAAACACTGGATTTTGGGGGAGGTGCCTCGATCGTAATTAATAAAAGAGGCTCAAACTCCGGACCTTATCTTTCCTGAGGAGACGAATCTAGAGGGTGAGGTGGAACGGTCCCCTCACGTTAACTTTGAAGAATATTTCAAGATTTTTGATATTTCGATATGTAATTATCCCTGCAAAATGCAAAAGTTAATTACATTTGTCAGAGATAAATTTCAAGCAAACCTTTAGGCACAGAAGTCGATAAATTTGTCACAGAAAGATTAGGAATCACATATAAAAAGGCGATGGTAGAAAAGGCTATTCCACTTGAGTGATAAAGAAAAGACGGCATGACAGGGAAGATTGTCATGTAGCTCAGGTACAAACACTACTTGAACATGGCTGATGCAGGGCATTACGTGTAAGCTTTTCTATCAGAATTCATTCTCTAATTATTTTATGGGAAGAGAGAATTTGTAGGTCCTTTTCATGGTGGCCTCGTACGTACAGCCTATCTTGCTGTTGTCCCTACACGTGGCGTATCAGGATTACTTGACATTATAGATAATTGTTTTAAATGGTATTCTAATTTTAAGGATAGTTTGAAACGAATGCCCTTTCTATTCAATATTGATAAGAGATACACCATAATTATCATTGAAATTGAGAAAGATGACATTCATAAATACAATACCTACATAATTTATCAAGTGAACAAAAGCTGAAGGAAAAAAAAGAAGACAGAGCTTCTCCAAAACCAGGTGGGTGATGAGGTAAATCATATTTACCAGTGATGGTTGGCAACAACTACTCGACGACATTCAATTTATCCTTTAAGTTGGCCATCTCATACCTAAGTTGGGTCATCTCAGCACTAAACCAGGTTGTCTGAGCTTTAACTTATTCTCGTATGATTGCTTGGACGGCTAGAGATTAGAAGCTCAAACCTGATTGCAAAGAACTAGCAGTTAATACACTACAACCTGCCCGCATATCCTTGGCCATAGTGTTTGAGATACTATAAACCTGAATTCTATTGGGTCTACTAGATAATCCAACCTCCAACAACAAACCCGGGTCAAGTTCTGGATGGGTCAAACAATCATCCCTGTATCTATCCAGTAATCGGATGAAAAAAAAACAGTCAACAAATTTGAAAAAAATAATAACTTATGAATTGTTTTTGTTGAGATCCAACTTAACATGAACTTTTGAGCTCGACTATCCATGAACTGTTGCACCCCTTTCTGATAGTCCTCATTTCGCATGTGAGTTTCAACAAAAAGCTCCATCGGTTTTGGATCGCGTCCAAGGATCATAGCTTGCTAAAGGAATCTATTGTTAGTTAAACATTTTCATATAATACAACCATTTTCATATAATAAAAGCATACCAATTGTTTTGCATGCGAAACAAACAAAATGGATTCATCGGTGTGTATGGTAATTGAACCATGAATCTCATTGTTCCGGTTTTTTGCACCAAACTGCAACCATCACATGAAATGCTCAGATATCATGTACCGGTTATAAACGTCCTAGATAGCCTTCGAGACGTGTGGAGGTCTGAAATCTCTCCATATGGTCATGTCCTCTCAGCTTGGAAGACCTTTTTATTTTGTATATTTCTTTGATTTTTTGCACCTCATACCAGAAAGCATGCAATTTGGTACATAGAAATAAATTGTTTATTAAGATAATAAAATTTAAACATTTAAAAAAATATCACATTTTGAATTCAATCTTACCTAATGGAGCTGTGATTCTCACATACCTTTTCGATAATAGCGTTGCCAACCTCCTCATAGTGAATTTTTTCCTTGCACGTCAATTTTATAAAATAGTCAGTTTATTAAAATTTTAAAACTAAACAAATTAAAATAATATAAAAAACTATTTATGTATATACTAAACTTGAACTTTCTGAACCTGGCATCAATTATTAGCTTTCATTTAGGATTTTTAGAAACCTAACTCCACTTAAACAAAGACATTTTCATCGACGATTTCATCACCGATGTTATCATGCAAATAGCCTTCATATTTGTAAACTTGAAATTCTATTCGTTCATTAAAATTAATTAATAAAAAAAATCCATTATTGTTTATTTTTTAATCATGCATGAAAGGAAAATAAACTTACATGTTGTGGTCGGGCTTCCATTAAGCAATGTACTTTTCAGTATATACATCCTACTTAGAAAGGATACCCCTTCTATGAGGCGACATCGCACTCGATGAGTCTGCGTTAACATAATAACATAATAATAAAATCACAACAATAAACCTTCCATTAGTGTTAACAATAGTTCATTATAAAGGAACAACCGTAAATATTACATTAAAGTCAATCTCATTGTACATTGATGTTTTACAATTTAATCAGAATTGTCTTCTTCTTCTTCAATTTCATCATCGTTATGTCCATCGTAATCTTCTTCATTGAATTAATGCTCGTCGATATCATCATCTTTATTGACTTTTGTATGTCCACTAGTTCTCAATGTATTATTTAACTCCTCAACATCAACATTAACAAAAATATTTTTAGTTATATAAAAATTTGATTTTTCTTCTAAGTCGGTAAACGAAGCAACTCGATATGCATCAACTAACTCATCAATTTGATAGACATCATCTCCCGCAATAACTTCACTATTATCATTCTGAACAACTTGGACATGACTTCTAGGTTTGGTTTTCACTACGGATGATCAACCCTAGAATGATTCTTTCTAAATGAAGAAGTATATGTGTAATAAACTTATTGGCATTGCTTGGCAAAAACAAAGACATCATCGGCGTTGCGAAGTCTATCCTTTATATTAATTTTGACCAAACCATAGTGTGGATCTACTATGATTCCTTTATTGGTGGTATCATACTATTAGGATTTGAATAAAAAGATTTTATTCTACTCACTATGATATTGCAATTCAATTAACTCTTCTAACTTTCTATAATAATCAACTTCAAACTCATTAGAAACTAATCCATTAACATAAACTCCACTATTATATATGTCTTTCTACCTTGACCATACTTTTAAGTATGAAAAATATATTCATTGATGAATTAGAACATTTGACCTTTCTTTCAAGACCTAAACATAGTAAATTCAAACTATCAATGGCATTTATTTTCAATTGATAAACCTGATACAAGATTACAACCATTAATAGTTAAAGAGAAATATGTAATGAAATTAACTATTACGTTACAAATTATTCATCTTGTAATTGAAAATTTTGAGATTCGGTTAGATATGAATTTTGAGATAGTAAAAATTAACGATATTGACTATGAGAAATTATTAAATCTATTAGTTCATGAGAGTATAATAAAAAAATTATTTTAAAATAAAAAAATTAATATTGTACTTACTAAATAAAAGATTTCAATTCATCGCAGTTAAATAATACATAATTATATGCATGTTTGAATTTGATTTTGATTTTTATCAAATGTCTTTCCCTCACTGCATTTTTTGGTAAAGGTTATCAAAGATGGGAAAATATTGACAAATTCTCATTTGAAGGCATTTCCTCACCATCATCATGTCTTTGAATGCAATTGATTCTTGTTCTTAAGTAAGGCTCAAAATAGTATAAGATAAATGTTGAGATCTCTTCAACAATATAAGCCTTGCATATCTAAGCTTTAACATATACCTTGTTTTTAATTTTTTTTCTTAAGGCTGAATAACTATTTACTTAAAATTAAATAAATGTTTTAAATTTTTAAAAAATAAGACAATAGAAATTTAAATAGGATGCATGTGTAATCTTTAACCTCTCAAATGGATACATCCATCTATACTAGACAAGGCCTCCAATTTTTGCCTCAAATGGTAAATCTATGGGTAGATCGTTCATTGAATCAAAGAAGGATGAAGGGAATACCATCTCAAGTTTGTAAATTCCTTGAACGATATTCATTTCAAGCTTCTCCATGTGTTAGGTATGCAACTTGTTAGAGCATATATCTCTAAAAACATGAATGATCTTCGTGAGTGCATCCCATATCTATTTTGACAATAAATCCCCCAAAAAACAAGTGGAATGAATGTTTGAATAAACACATGGTAGTTATGACTATTTATTCTATATAATTTGTCATCATCTAAATACATCAATCTAGATATGTTTGAAGCATATCCATCAAGAAAACACAGAATCTTAAGTCATTGATAAACAAGTAATTGTGCATAAGTCTAAGATGAAGATGGCTTTGGGCTTTGCGACCCGTGCCCGATCATAAACTAACTCCATATTTTTACAGTGACAAAACAAAGGTATATCCATTCTAGCTTTCATGTTGTCCTTTGCCTTCCTTTTAACGTTCATCATCGTGTTAAAAATGTTTTCAAATGCATTTTTTTATATGCATGACATTCAAATTATGACGGAACAGACTAGTCTTCTAATAAGAAATGTCCTAAAAAAATACTTCACTTTACTTATGGGTCACACAAAAAACCAGGAAATTGTTGCTTACTGAATTGAAAACCAAACACAATGCCCTCATACTGCAAGATCACATCATACAATTCTTCACGCGATGGTACTGGCAGTGCAACATCATTTTTAACTTTACCTACAAAGAAGCCTTTTTGTACTTATTATTGGTTGGTAAGAACCTCTAGTAGTAATAAAAAAAAATATGTTTTACCATCATTTGTTAAGGTAAAGGCCTTGTTATTTTCCATGCAGCATGGACATGCTAATTACCATACATGCTCCAATAAGAAACCACTCTATACACAGGAAAATCATTAATAATCCACATCAAAGCTGCTTTCGTCTAATTTTTTTTTCTTCAAGACATCATACATTAAAGTCTCGGATGACCATAATTGATTGAACTCATCAATCAATAGTGAAAGATAGATATCTATATTTCTACCTAGACTATTAGGACCGGATATAACTGTAGATAATAATATGAACTTTGATCTTATACAAATCCCCGATGACAAATTATAAACCATGAGTATCACCGACTAACAAGAATATGGTACAACAAATGGCCTAAATGGATTGAATCTGTCTTTACATAACCCAACATGCACCCTATTAAATTGATTCCAAGCCTGAACATTGGAAGGGTGCATCATGACTCCAATCACACATCATGTGAATAATGTTATGTCATGTGCTCAATAATCTTTGAAGACATGAATAACTTTTACAATCTAAGAGTGATTGGGAAGTATCTCAATTTTTTTATGATACAAAAGTCCTAGTTCTTCCAGTTTTGGGTTTATACCAAGCATACCCACAAGTTATGTACTTGGTTAAATTAGTACAACATGCAAAAGATTAGACACATGTTAATTTTCTGGTATTCTAGGCCAAAGAGTTTCATAATGGATTTATCAGTATTAAAGTTCTCTTTTAGTTTATTCCCTTTAGGTAAAACACTTCTAGCCCTTTCAGTGATTTTGTCATAATCGGCCTCACTCACCCATTATCTGACTTGATTGTGAACAACTATGCAACGACTGATAATTTACTGTGATTTGTGCATCCATCCTATATAATGATTTGTTGGTATCTTTCAAAAGATCGAAAAACCTGGTTGCGTTTATATTTGGTTTTTCATCTACGATTGAACATTCACCTGCATAAACTTGATTCATCCTCATTACATCCATAACCATACTCTTATAATGATTGTTATTATCACCTATAAGTCCATGCACGCTGCTAGAACTAGAAGTTTACTCAACCATTCTCTTTACCATGGTCTCGTAAAAAATATATGGTTATCCGTACAAACTAACACAAGTATTTTTTTCATGTACCTTCTTTTATAGAAGATGCATCATAACAACATTTGATCGAGAATTTGTTTTTTTACACCTTTTACATGAACATCTAAGACAACTTACACTAATAATTTTTTTGGATTAGATAGTACATAATTAATAAAACACTTAACCCCATTACAATAATACATCTCGCGCAACCCTTCTGTTAAAACTTGACACATCCAAAAACGATAATCAATTACTTATATGGAACCTATATAGAATATTGATTACAATATGTATTGATTAGTAATGTGAACTAAAAAAATTATCGATACCTAACTAATTAACTATCGTTTTATTAAATCAAACTTATTTAATCTATTTTAATAGTACCTTTAAATCATTATCAATTTTCTTTAAAAATTCAAATTCCTTTAAGGCCTCATTTGTTTGCTGGAAAATAGTTTCCTTTTGGAAAATGGTTTCCCTAGAAAGTGAATTATTTTCCGATGTTTGGTAGTGTCATGGAAAATAAATTGGAAAACATTTTCCAGTGTTTGGTTATGTCATGGAAAATGAGTTGGAAAATAACTTATTATTGTATTTTTTTCAAGTTTATTAAAATAATGAGGAACAAATCTTACAATTTAAAAAGTTGAATGAGAATGAAATTGAAAAAGAAAAAACTAATTTCATAAATTATCTCAAATAAAATAAATAACAATCAAAATAATAGAGATCAAATGTAACATATAATTTTTTTTTAAAGATGATGAAATTAAAATAATAATAATTACAATTTCATAAATTATTTCAAATAAAATAATTAACAATCAAAAGATTGAAGATCAAATTTGATAGATAAAAAATTTCAATTAAAAAATTGATAACAGAAAAGCAAATAACAATCATGAAAATAAAAACCAAAGTTAATATAAAAATCAAATTAAATAAAATTCTAAGGGATAAAATTAAAAACAAAAAGATGTCAAACAAAATATATAACATTCAAAAGTTTGAGGACCAAATTTTATACAATCAACAAATAATATGACATTTCTAAATTTTTCACAACTTCTAGAAAGTGTTTTCCGTTCAAAATAAAAGGAAAACACTTTCCTGAAAACTAAACCAAATTTTTCTTTGATTGAAAATTATTTTCCGTTTACTAATTTTCCTAATGACAAATAAACACAAAAAATTTTGGAAAGTGGTTTCCAGGAAACCCTTTTTTGTGAAACAAACGGGGCCTAAATTTATTGAAATTTTCAACTTAACAATAAAATAGATTAAATTTGAAACCTATCCATTAAATAAACCATTATTTATTTCATTATAAAACACCTAAATTACAAAATCAAACTCAATTTCATCAAATGACAAACAAATATAATTTTTCAAAATCTAAAACAAACCCTAACATGTGCAAATCATACATTCATAAAACAATTTCTATAGAAACTATAAAACAAGTAAACACACAAATAAACTACATAAAAATGCCAAACAATTAACATTTTAAAAATGGATGACAACAAAAAAATGGGTAGTTTTGCATACTTGATGTGTCAAATCTTTAAAACAATTAAACTAGAACAGGGATACTGATAGACTGGGTGTTAGAATGGTTGAATTTGTGATGATGAGAGTCTGATTTGTGATAAAATAAGGGGGCAAGGGTGTCGTGTGCTATTTTCTGCAGAATAAAAAGGAAAAAGAAGAATATTACTGACGGATTTGCCGACAGGTATTAGTGACGAGCATATTGCATTGGTAATTCTATCTAATAATGACACATTATTTTTCTATTTTTTTCCATTCCTTAATTTCCAACTGTAATTCTCTTGGTACTCACCGATGCAATTTTTCCATCGATGAAGTCGTAGGAACTTTGTTATATTAGTTATGTCATGGATTTTATGACATTCTATGAAATGCATCATCTTTGAAAACCTATCAATAACTACAAAGATGAAATTTATACCCTTTTTTTTACCTAAATAAACCCAAAATAAAATCCATTGAAATATCTACCTAAGGCTTCTTAGGTATAGGCAAAAGAGTATACAAACCATGTGGTTAGACTTTAGACTTGGCTTTTCTACATATAATGTATTTATCACATATGCGATGCATATCCTTTTTCATCTTAGACTAATAAAAATGCTCATGCAATGCATTTAAAGTCTTAGCAACATCAAAATACATCATTAAACTACCCTTATGTGCTTCACGAATAAACAATTCATGCATAGAACTCATAGGCACACACAATGTATTCTCTTTAAACAAATATCCATTAAGTCTATAGAATTTATCAAAAGTCAAATTCTCACATGCATTATATACATTAGCAAAATCACTATCAATCATATATAACACCTTCACATACTCAAATCCCAACATCTTAGGATTCAAAGTAGATAGAAAAACATACTTTTTTGATAACGTGTCAACCATAATGTTTTCTTTGCTTTGCTTGTATTTGATAATGTATAGGAAGGTTTCAATTAATTCCACCCATTTGGCATGTTGTTGATTCAATTTACCTTTCCCTTTCAAATGTTTTAATGATTCATGATCCGAATGAATCATGAATTCCTTTGGCCATATGTAATGTTGTCATGTCTCCCAAATCCGCTCTAATTTGTAAAGTTCTTTATCATATGTAAGGTAGTTTAAGGTTGCATCGTTGAGCCTTTCACTAAAGTAGGCAATATATCTTTTATCATGTATTAAAACAACTCCAATACATATTCATAATGTGTCACATTCAATCTTTAAAGCCTTTGTAAGGTCAAGTAAACATAAAACAAGTGTAGAATATAATTTTTATTTTAATAAATTAAATGCATTATCATGTTCACTTCTCAATTTAAATCCAAAAGATTTTTTCATAATTTTAGTTAAAGGCGCGAATAATATATTAAAATCCTTAATGAAACACCAATAAAAATTAGTCAAGCCATGAAAGCTTTTTACCTTAGTGATCGATTTAGGTGTTGGCTATTCTTGGATTGCCTTAACCTTCTTCTCATCCATTTCAATACCACATGGACTTACAACATAACCATGAAATTCAATCTTTTTCATGCAAAAGGTACATCTTTTAAGATCAGCATATAATTATTCTTTATGTAACACGTCAAGTACATTACATAAATGTTCAATATAATCAATCAAGTTCTTGTTATAGATCAAAATACCATCAAAGTTCACTTCTACCTATGAACGCACGCAACACATGATTCATCAATCGCATAAATGTAATAAGTGCATTTGTAAGTCTAAAAGGCATGACTAACCACTCATACAAACCATACTTAGTCTTAAATGCAGTTTTCCATTCATCATATTCTTTCATCTTAATATGATAATATCCACTTTTCAAATTAATTTTTGAAAATACACAAGATCCATGCCACTCATCTAGTATATCATCAACCTTTGGGATAAGATGTCTTTACTTTACCATTATGTTATTAATGGCACGAAAATAAACATATGTCCTTCAAGTTCTATCATTTTTAAGCACAAAAAAGATCAGAACAACACATGAACTCATACTTTCGAGTATGTGCCCCTTTGATATTAACTTTTCCCCTTACTTTTGAAGTTTTTTTTGTCTCCTTGAGATTACTTCGGTAGGCAAGTCAATTTAGAGTTACAGCTTCGAGTATAAGGTCTATTTAACGTTCAATTTTCCTTATTGGTAGTAATCCACTCGGAATCTCTTTAGGAAACACATCATCAAATTCTTGTAATAAATAAATAGTCATACTAGAAACACAAGAATCGAGATTGTTAGCATAAAAATAACCCTCCTTATACATAAGTACAACCATTGGCTTGTTAGCATAAAAAACTAGATTTAATCTCACCCTCTCTTTCATAAAAATTAGGTTACTTGTTTTTAATTTTTTCATATTATTCTCACTTCGCACAATTACTTTCTTCTCTATTATTATTTTACCTCCACTCTCGATCGAATTCAGTTTTATTTCATCAATGGCCGAATCTAACTTTCTTATCTTACCATATTCCTTGATTTTTCTCTCCCCTTGACCTCACTTTCTCTTTTCAATTTAATTTGATAATCATACAACTGTTTGGGTGATAATGGCACAAGGGTAATGGTTTTATGATCTTTTACAATAATATACCTATTGCTAAACCTGTCATGCATTGTCTTCCTATTGAATTGTCAAAGATGACCCAATAATAAATGACTCGTATACATAGAAACCACATCAGAATATCACCCAATTGAAAACAAAATCAAGACTTGTTTATTCACTTTAACATCACCACATTTATTCAACCACTACAATCTATAAGGTTTATGATATTTTACAATACTCAAATTTAACTTCTTAAGAAGAGTTGTACTAGCTATGTTTGTATAACTACTTTTATCAATAATTATACCACATACCTTGTTTCAAAAATGACATCGTTATGGAAGATGTTTTTCCTTTGCTGCTACATATCATCTTTGTTAACCCGGACATGTAATGTGTATCTTATATTCGAGGTCTCCCTCTTAATTGGATATGCAACCTCCTTGTTAAAATCCTTAAGTGGTGGCATTTCATCATCTTTAGATCTTTCACTTTCAAATTCAATCTCACTATGATCCTTCAAGATCATCAACCTCTTATTTGGACACTGAGAATCAATATGTCTAACCTTCAAATACCTAAAACATTTGATATCATGGTTACGAGTAGGCTGAGTTTTAGATTTACCTTTGGAATCCATAATAATCTTTTTCTTGGCTTTAGGTTAGATATAGCTAGTACAACTCTTCTTAAGAAGTTGGTGGCAGATTTTATAAATGGCTTTGACTAGGCAGCCCCTCTTTCTCAAATTTGACTTTCATGATGTCTATGAGCTCGAATTAAATACCTAATATGTAATTCCATTTTTTTCCACCTTCGCAACCCTATGTACCATGTTCTCTAACTCTATATAATATTGCAACTCTACCATATTTGTTATGTCTCATTTTAGCCCATTAAGAAACCTCACCGTGGTGGCATTCCTATCCTCCATTACATTAGCCTAAATCATAATGATTTTCATCTTCTTATGGTAATCCTTCACACTCTTAGAACCTTGATTCAAACCCTGTAGTTTCTAAAATAGCTTTCTATAACAGTGACTAGGAACAAATCATTTCCTCATTATGACCTTCATCTTGTCCCAAGTATTAATAGGCCTTTCTAGGTTTCTCCTCTTATTCAACATAAGTTGATCCTATCATATTATTCAACACATTATAATAACTTTATAATTTTTTTGCAAAATATTTTTGTCCCAAGGACTTTATATTTACTCTAGACTCATTAATCAAGCATAAATGAATATTAAAGATAAAGAATGCTTTTATTAATAATCAATATGTTTTTACATGAACAAAGTTAGTGTCACATGTAATCATCTGATTTGCTATAGGGTATAAACACTAGTATTTTTATGGTGTGATAACTTAGAAGCTGTTTATTTGTTTGTCAATCTGATTTTCCATGCTAGCATGAAATATGTTGAGATTGATTCTCCTTTTGTTTATGACATGGTTGCTTGAAAGCAACTCTAAGTTCAATTTATTGCTTCTGATGATTAATTTACTGATGTGCTCACTAAACCTCTCTCATTATCTCATTTTACGTTTCTACGATTCTAGTTGAATGCGATGCCTTACTCATTCAACTTATAGGGGAGTAATGAAGCAATATGATTAATCATAATTCTACGCCCGGGTTCTATTGTAGTATTAGTATATTATCTATTATATTAGGGTCCATTATATAAAACCGATTAGGATTAGTTAGGGTTAGTTTTCTACATCTCTCTCTCTCTCTCTCTCTCTATATATATATATATATATATATATATATATATATATATATATATTAAAGAGAATATACAACAATAGCTACAAGATTATAGTTCACGGTAACTTCTTTCATTTCTCTTAAACTAATTCTTTTTTCTTATTATATCAAGGAGGCCTTAATATGGATGGTAATTTTACCCGATCCATTGAGAATTTAACATTACATAAGTTAGTTGGATTGAGTTTTTACCCTGTTTTTTTGGTTCAAAGTTGATCAAGTATATAGATAGGTGAAGTGTTCATTCACTCATCACCTAACTTGGTATTTTTACCATATTTCTAATTTTTCTTTGTTGATAAAAATATTCATTATAAACCCTAAAAATAAATTTAATCACCGAAACATTTACTTTTTAACTAATTTTACTTTATAAAAAAAACTTTGAAGTCCAATTTCTAATCAACCTAATATTGAAGGATGAAATAAAAAAAATCAATAAGAAAAATCAACCCATAAAAACACCCAAGTTAACATGTTAAACGCCTGAGTTAATATGTTAACATGTTAACATATTTTGGTCATGAGATCAAGATAAATTTATAGAAAGCAAATAAAAAAATCATGAAGCCCCATCTCTAAAAAACTCTAATATTGAAGATTGAAATCAACAAAAAAAAAAAACCAAATTCATAAGATTAATATATAATTCAACAAAAAAAAATAAAAAAATAATGAAGCATAATTCCCAAAACTAAGAGTGTTTATGGTCTAGTTTAGGCCTAAAAATCCAATCAAAATGGTAACAATAATTTCTTGAGAAAACAACCCGGACTAAATTGAAAACCAGTTCAAACTGAACAAATTCTATTCGGTCAAAATTAGTTTTTAGCATGAAAACTGGAAAATCAAACACGTAGATAAAACTTGTAAAAGCAAAGAGATAATTTGATATTAACAGTAAGGATAATCAAACAAAAAAGAATTAAAGCCTACAAATCAAAATAGCAAAAAAAAAAAAAAAAAAAAATTAACCCAAG
>Ga0307515_10004135_pt1 | contig 30216 bp, 29 predicted proteins | sample 17_EM_MG_FD_194513 | JGI IMG/M metagenome (GOLD analysis project Ga0307515, IMG submission 194513) | Populus trichocarpa ectomycorrhiza microbial communities from riparian zone in the Pacific Northwest, United States - 17_EM | ecosystem: Host-associated > Plants > Roots > Unclassified | place... | reverse complement strand
TTACCCGAGTATGCGCGAGATACTGGTGCGCGGGTGAGGCCTTCCCCTTCGAACGTGCAGCACTGTATATGTCCCAGAACTGACACCACCAATCTAGCAAAAACGAGTTTTCTTCAGACTGGTCGCCTGGGATTTTGGCGATTGGTAGATCATCCGGACGCTGTTTGTGTAGTTCATCCTTGGAATCGCTGTCCATGGAATCCACACCGTTCATATTTCGGCCACTTGGGCTCGGCTTGGTCCGTTCTGAGTCTACATTTATGGACAATTCCTGATGGACCATTCGTGCCAGGCCCCAATACTGATTTTTGCAGAAGTAATCGTAAATGTACGTGTTCAGCTGTGCGCGTGGATCTGGATCATTTCCTCCACGCGGACGACCATTATTCATCATTGGCGTTCCACCTACCGGGCCACCGGCTGCATTCATGCCTGCTAGGTTCATCTGTTGATTCATGGCTGGAGGCGGCTCATGCAGGAGCCTGCGAATCCGCGACCGGTGAGATTTCTGAAGCAGATAACCTCGGTGGCTACGCGCTTCTAAAGAGGATGCTTTTCAGCAATGGCGACCGCGCCCCAGTGCCTCAGGCGTGGTTTATAAAAGCATGGAAGGGCGTGGCGAGGACGGAGTCGTATCGGAGCGGACGGCGGTTCGCCGAGTCGTTTGCTGATCTGAAGGAAGCGTAGCCTCCTGGAGGAGAGGGAGTATCTAAAAACTCTTACAACGAGCTCGAATGGTGTCGTCGCGTTCGCGCGCGATGGCAGTTGTCAGATCTTGGAGAGTAGTTGCGCGGGCAGGCAGGGTCTAGCGGCAGATGGCGTGGTGAGAAGGCTTCGGAGGAGAAATACCTAGGTGGTAGGGGCGTATCGTGACCACGGTCGCAACTCTAGATGGGACGGAGATGAGACGGCGCAACAACAACGCTTGCAGCAACGTAGATGTTGGATAGAGTGCTCAGCGGGATGAGCGCGATGCTCTGAAGGGAGTGACAAAGGGTAGGGGAGGAGATTTCTGAAGGAGGGGTGCGAGAAAAGACTCCAACGTGTATCCAGCAATTAGCCCTGGATTATCACGTGAGATTACACTGTATCACGTAACGACATCACTCCAGTCATCCAAAAATATGAGTAATATTTGATTTGGAGTCACGGAACTGTATTCTACCTATGCAAGTTTTGCCATTCCCATTAATACTAATCATGCTGTTCTCCTGGTCAATGTCATCTGATCTTGAGACAATGCCAAGACATGCAGGCCTCGGGGGGCCAGCTTAGGGACCTTGGTTTTGAATCAGATTGACAGTCGGATACAACTCCTGCTTGCCATGGGAATCAAGGCTTTTGAAATCTAGGATGTTGTGACATTGGCGGTGAGGTGTGTCAACTTGATGTGGCTCCTAAATCACTAGTATTCACACAGCCAAGCGCCGTGAACTCCTTCCCAAATGCTTATATCCTGCCGATATTTGACTCCATGAACCTAGTAGTTTCACTTTCACATTTCAATAGACGTCTCTAATTATTCATCGTCCGGAGGCATTTCATCGTCGATATATCGTATCAGAGATATCCTCATCTCAGTGGTATCATTTCCGCGTAGAACGTCGCTGATGAAGTGCGCCTCGACTTGCATTTGGACCTGCATTTAATACGGCATATCAGCACTTTAAATTTGCGCGGTATACCTAAGAATCTCTAACATTGTCCTTTGCGAGTATATCAGTATGTGGAGAAATAGTGTGCCTACCATCTCTAAAGCACCCCGCAAAACGCCGCAGAGTATGTTTGAATACCAAAGCTCGTCCTGTGCTCGGCCATCGTCCGGAAGCTCCACGAAGTCTGCTAAGGGATTTTCGTCAAACACCAGGGAAAACTGCTTGTTGTCGCTCGTCCAGTTGGTGATAGTGGGAGTGATGTTGAGGAAGATTTTGAAGCCAACCTAGCAAGCCATGCATTAGCCAAATTAGCTTCCTTGTTTAATAAAGCAGATACATAAGGCGTACCTTGGAAATCATCTCCGCGACTTCCCGAAAATTTGAGCATGATGGAGCGTTGGACTTTGCAAGAAAGTCTTCAATCAACCGTAGTCCTATATTGTATCCCATCTTGTCCAGCTGTTTGTTAACCTCCACGTAATTGCTTTCGTAGTCTTTGCATAGTTGCGCAACAATGGTGCCGTACGTTAGAGTTACAAGTTCGGCGTTGACCTTGTCCACACGAGTCCTTATCGTAGTCAGAAGACTGGGCTTTACCAATGATAAATCCGTAGTAGCGGTAACTTACTTCCAGACCCTGACGAGTATTAGCTGCTGTCGATCGCGTATATTAGGTCAAAGAGCTCACTCTTCGCCCAGTCGAGCGGCTTTTGTTGAAGCCATCGTGTCTCTCGGAGCACGCTTTCAAGGTGTCACTTCGCCGGAAATTTTAAAGTAGCGTTTTCCAAATCACTTAAATTACGTATAATCTACGTGAGGTCATGTATCGAGGCTTGTCGTTGATTTTACCTTGCATGCGCGCTGATGGACGGCAGGAAGTTTATTAGGTAAGCCAAACACAGATTCAGCCTGCATGTGCCTACTCCAAGTCACACTCGCCGCCACGATCTGTCAACACTAGATTAAGACCACTTGTTATTTATATTTAAGTCTGCACTCTACCATGTCTGCAGAGAAGCGGCCGGCTGCCGACTCATTCGGCTCGTCCCAGCTGGTCAAGCGACAAAAGTCTGACGCTAATCTGGGCAATAGCTCTCCAGTAGCAGTAGTCAATGGCGCTGCCCAGCATGGCGCGCTTATTCAGGCGGTATGTAATGTTCTGCTGATTTCTCGCATTTCACAGGCAGAGCTAAACTATGGGGAAAAGGAAACCTGGGCTGATGTAGAGATGGGACTATTAGGTACCGCGCACAAGTGCGCTTCAAGCGCCGATAATGGAATTGACTGGTATGCCATACTATTCCAATAGCTGTAAAACATTTCTCTAATAGTGCTGCTTGTAGGTCATACTGGGGAGATCTTCGCGACCCGATTTGACCCAACAGGACAACATATCGCTTCCGGCTCGATGGACCGCACAATATGTCTGTTACTGCCTTTTGCTTATCATGAGGCTAGAGCTGATATGAAACATAGTACTATGGCGGACCTACGGACAATGCGACAACTATGGCATCCTAAGCGGGCACAAAGGAGCAGTGCTCGATCTACACTGGTCCCGAGACTCTAGGGTGATATTCTCCGCTTCAGCCGACATGATGCTAGCGAGTTGGGATCTCGAAACGGGCCAGAGAATACGTCGGCATGTGGGACATGAAGAGGTTATAAACTCCATGGATGTGAATAAACGAGGAGAGGAACTCCTGGTCAGTGGGTCTGACGATGGATACATTGGGGTAAGTGGGGAGTTTTATCGGAGGTTTGGCGGAGGCAGTGTTGACAGATTCAAAATAGATCTGGGATCCTCGACAAAAGCAGGCTATCGACTTTATTGAAACCGAATTCCCAATAACGGCAGTAACGATCTCGGAAGCCGGCAACGAACTGTACTCTGGAGGCATTGACAACGATATCAAAGTCTGGGATCTTCGCAAGAAGGCCGTAGCATATTCATTGCTCGGCCACACAGACACAATTACATCCCTGGAGATCTCGCCAGATTCACAAACGTTACTGTCAAATTCACACGACTCCACGGTTCGCACATGGGACATCCGACCTTTCGCACCCACGGACCGGCATGTTCGTACGTATGACGGTGCGCCAGTCGGTTTAGAGAAGAACCTTCTCCGAGCAAGCTGGGACCCGAAAGGTCAGAAGATTGCTGCGGGTAGCGGGGACCAGAGTGTTGTTGTGTGGGATACAAACAGCGGCAAGCTCCTATACAAGCTTCCGGGCCATAGAGGAGCAGTGAACGATGTTCGATTCTCTCCCAGGGACGAGCCAATTAGTAAGTGCAGTATTTTGTGTTTGCTTCTCCGGCCGGGTAAATGTGATTGAATCGATCCGTGAACCCGTTCCGAGGGACTGGTCTCGAAAATACCGTCAACTATTTGATATACCAAAGGTAACCGGGTAGGTGGGGTACTCGGTGAACCAGTGTTCTCGGTTGATTCTTATAAGACTGGGACATCGATACACCTCGCTCCAGGGAGATGTTTCAAACGACAAATACCTCGAGCTTGTTTGAACGTTGCTGACCACTTGGCTTAGTCTTATCCGGCTCGTCTGACCGAACGTTGATGCTTGGAGAATTAGGAAAGTGAGTGTACAGACAGGGCAACTCTGAGCGAGTGGCTTTTGAACTGTGCGAGATGACTGAGCAAAAGCAAGCTTCTGGCGAAGCTGCCTGGGGCCAGGAGGCTGAAGCTGTTGGTGTTACAGCGAGGCCGACCTTACATGGTGGACACTTCAGTGAGACATTGAGTTATCAGGAGCAGCGTCTGGACAAATTGATCCTGAAGCGACGCGTAAAAGACGCGTTGGAATCGGGTGGTGTATATTCCTTGTACTCGGCCACGCAGACTCAAATCGAGGAAATTTGAAGTGGTTGTATTTGTGATTTTGGACGTTCATGCTTTGCAGATGGGGGTGTCTTGGCATGTTTTGGAGGTTTTCGTTGTGGGGTGGATGATTGGTAGACCTGGGCCCGTTGGCGCTAGCGGCAGCAAAATACATTTCAGCACGACTGACGTTTCAGCCCGGCCCTCTAGCCGAGTCGGGGCTTGCAATACCCTGAGGGCTTTTGCTTACAGTGCCTGAATGTCTGCGTAATGGCTGTTTAATGGCTGCCTGCTGTACGCTCCCGCCCGTGATACCGCGATAAATTACGCGCGAACTGGAAACTGGGCCTTGATTTCGGCTGTGGCTTAGGTCGCGGGAAGGGCTGAATCTTGACGCGTTTCATGTGCCCGCTTCGAGCTCTTGATACGACGCTTGTAGCAGAAAGAGCCCAGGCGCTCATGCATCGCTATCTCGACCTCCACTGGAGTTGTCCTTGCAGCTAATCGTGCGACTTCCTCCCTTCTCCCATGTACCTCTCTTAAGTCATCGCTATTGGAAGCTGCTGTTGACCACAGTTTCGCTTTTCTTCAACCTCTCACTTTCGTTTGGCCTCGAGCTTTGAGCGACCGTTCTCTCCACAGCTTCTTTGTCTTGTCTGAGTACATAGACTCGACCGCCTGGCCTCCACAGGCTCTCCCGCCTTTGCTGCAGGCCTTTCCTCATAAATCTTACGAGTCTAGGCAGTTCCCTCACCGCCAACCGATTATTCTTCAACATGCACAATTAGGCCTTGAATGACATTGGACGGGCTCCAGTCATTACTTCTTCGCACCCGCCGTTCCCTACACCCCCGGCTGCCACCACCGGGTCCAACTCGAGAACTACCGCATGGCCAGTAGTTCCAGTCCATCATTCGCTGTGGGCTGCTCCTAATCCTCTGAGATAAACAATACACGTGTCTAGGCTGGCAATCCAGGCATTTGATATAAGGGCGCCGTCTGACGCTCGATTAATACTCGTGCCTCTTCCAAGCCGTCAAGTAAACACCAGAGACGATTTGGTGCTCCCAATCGCTCTCAGGAGGTACCTTCGGACATAGTTGCTTGTGAAGTAAGATTTCTTCAACAATGCCGCTTCCATACTTCAACAGGCCCTCCTCGCGGCTGGAGGATTCTCCCTCGTCCTCCTCACCCTCCCGGTTCTCTTCTATGCAGCAAAATGTGCGATCCATCCTGAACGGCAGCTCTATCTACTCCAGCTCCCCGGTACCATCGAATAATAGCACACCAAAGCTTCCCTTGTTAGGATTTCTCCGCCGATCCCACAGTCCTCCCAGCCTCGGAGTCTCAGAAGTTGACCTGCCACGCGACTCAACTTCCTCCCGCTCTCCCCTACACCCTCAGTACACAGCGGGATCGTACATGCGAGAAATTGCTTCAGAAGAAGACGAACCCGCGGGACCGCCGACCGCGCATGTCCGACACGGCTCCGATTATGGCAGCGTCGACCCGGAAACTGAGCATCTGGCAGAGTTGGTTAACAATCGGCGAACACGAACGCGGCGGCGACGGAGGAAGCACCGGCAGCGAGCCTGGGTGCGTAAGCGGAAAGATCGCAGTGTTTGCTTCTCATTCATTAAGAGCCCTGCCGCGAGGAGTAAATGCACCGCTTGTTTGATGTCAGGGATCTTTCTCACTACGGTCTTAACAGTTTGTAAGTTTTCCCTCGGTCAGCTCTTTGCATGCACCATTCGCTAACCAATAATCCTAGATCTTTCCATCGCTCTTACCCACCCGCACCTCGGCCAGGAAGTCCATGTCCTCTTCATACTGGTGATTCTCTGCACAACAATCTTCTTCTGTCACTCTCTCATCCGCCTCTGCATGCTCGCCCTGCATCCTCCCTCAGACCATCCTCGCATTCCCAGCATGACCGGACCCGAGGGTTTCACGCCCGTGCGTCCAATCCGAGTACATCTTGCGCGTGATGAAGAGATTGCGACTGGAAGCGGGGACGGAGCAGGAGATCCAGAGAAAGAGGTCAGCGCAGTCAGCATACCGCCGCCCGCTTATGGGCTCTGGAGATGTAGTGTGGTACGTGCATAACCCCCCCAGACGAAGAGCCTCTGCTAACAACACTCTCAGCGCGTCGACCCTAATCTCCTGCATTGGCAGCGTGCCGACCGGGCTACAGGCATTGGCGGTACTCGTCCTCCTTCTGCCTTCCCTGTTGCTCACCCCAATTCGCGCTCTGGCTCTATTTCTTTGCCGCAACGGCCGCATGTTGAAGAGGAGTCCACTAGCCATGAGCCCAGGCCACCGTCATACATCTCTGATGATGGTGTGTCGTACGCTGTCTCCGCTGTACCCCGTTCTGTGGCTCCGTCAATGACGGGTATGAGCGACGTGCATCCAGCATGGAGGCCCGGCTTTGCAGCATAAGCAGAGAAAAAAATGGAGGCGCTAGTGAATTAGAAAGGAGTGCGGAGAAGGAAAGAGGCATGGTTGGTGCTCTAGATATTGTAGTGTTGGATTCTGTAGGCGTTTAATCAGGAATTAATAGAGCCGTTGCGGTCAGTCCATTGTGTATATCCGCAAAAACTGGCCTTTATGGGAGGCTGTATAGTGGGAGGTTAACTGGGGCGTCTCTTGTCTCGCTCCTGGTTTATTCTTCTGTATTGAATATATCCCATCCTTTTTCTGTTTATTCATCGAGCGTTTGAAGGGCGTTTGCTGCTTTCTTGCCTTAATTGCGCGTGCTTTGGATCGTCGACGATGCGACGTGATGTTAATGTTTACGTGTATGAGTGGGTATTTGTACCAGTGATGGAGAACAAGGCAGAAGGGCGGGATCAAGCCTATAAATTCGCGTTTCCAATGAGAGTCTCTCGCAAGATTTGATTTGACCAAACATTAAGCGCCGGCGCGATGTTGCCAACGTGACAACGTACGCGAAAGAAAGGATAGGAGGTATGTAAGAGAGCAGTTTTGCTCAAAAGCAGACCCGCAAGAAACCACAACAATGGAAATGGCGCGTAAATCAGACAATCCTAAAATTTCATTCTTTGGTCCTCCCTGAGTCGCAGTTTTTGACTGCTTCGCCGTCCATCACACCATGAACATAGCATTCGCCTGTGAATTCATAGTGCCCATTCTCTCTAGATATTATGACATACAGAACCCGCCCTCCCAAAAAAATACAAACACGATCACCCGACCTCCGCGGCAGCTGGGGCTATACCCAGATAGCCTTTTGTGGTATCCAACAACCTGCGAGAGCCCTGGGTGACGTCAAGTAGTCCTTGCATTTGCATTTGCAATTTTAAAATTGCATCTTAAGCGCTGGGTGTAGGGAATGGAGTGTTAATCAGCCTCCAATCAACAGCGAAGCCGCGCTGGGGGTGATTATCCCCGTACGTTACGTCCGCTACCACAATGTGGTCGAAAGCTTCCTGACGAGAAAATACTCCTCATGAGGGCGTGAAGGTCCCAGCGTTTAATTAGAGTTTCGTAGGAAGGTTGATAATAGGGAGCTGACCTCGATAATCGTATCCAAAATGAGTCCCCAAGGCCCAAGAATGCTGCCTTTGATAGCTACATTCGCTTTTCTGAGACCGGATACATTGTATACTCTTTCTTCAGCAACCACAGAGCTTTCTGTAAAATCTAGGAAAGGGCATGGAAAGATAGGAGTCCTCCAGTCCAGCATCCAAGGCGTTAAGTCGCCTACAATATCCGTTGGGCTGGTAGCGTCCTACGATAATTGGACCGTGCGCAGAACACCAAAACACTAGAATCAAAAGTACGCGTATTACCTACATAGATTCAGATATTATACATGCCTTCTAATCGTACTTCTAATGATATAGACTTTGTTCCACTAACTCAATATTCAATTCCACCGACTCAAAAGGCCAAAGAACCCCCCGCAGCCGTGGCCGTTGCCCTCCTTCGAGCCTTTATATATCGCGAATTTTAACAACCATGGCACCCTAAATCTTCCTCTAAACCTCGCTGTTTGCAAAGTTCCGTTCTACAGAAACGATAAATATTGGTTACCTTATCTTCAGCGACTTAACTCTAAAAATTGGGTATATATAGCAATTGTATATGGAAATCAGCAGATTCTACGACCTTATAACTACAATTCGTCCTACCGTTATCGATAAGAACTAGCCAAATAGGATCAATAGGATCAAGGCTCCGTCCAAGGGATAACCTACAAGGGGGTAACCTGAGCGGGCTGCCGCCCTCCCTGCTAGCGCTGGCGTGGGTTTAGGCCAAACAAAGTATAGCTCTTCGTATTATAAATGCAAATAAAAGCCACCAGAACAGAAAGATAATATAAAACAATAGGGGGAAAGCAAGAGAGCCTTATATTTTGTATCCTAAAATGCCAAATCTTGTTCGCCGGCAGCGTAGCCACCACCCTATTTAATATCCTATTCTTCAAGATCCAGGCACCCGACTCTCCTACCGTAAGCGTAATATTACTTATTCCCTCTCTTAATACGCTGGCTGGCAACACCATAAGATTACTACCTCCCTTAGTATACCTCGCTGTAATTGCTGCAGATGGGGGTCCAACGAAGTATTAATACCGAATAAGCAATCGTTTCAATGTGGCGATGTGGCAATATAAGCACTAGCAAGAAGCACTAGCAGGGAGGGCGGCAGCCCGCTCAGGTTACCCCCTTGTATCCATTCTGGTCCTTCACGACGTCGGACGACGTGTGCCAGGAATTCAAGAGCATGCCCCACAGTCACAAATCCGGAACCTAGTGGACTGGGCCTTTCGGGGCATTGGAGGTAAAATTTAACAACGTCCATATAAACTTTCTCAGCAGATTTTGTATAGTCCGGGATTAGATCAGCTTTGCTCACATCACCTGCCATTCCTATAGATGCATATACTTTGTCATGTGGATCTCACGTGAATACCCTCAGAAACCCCGGTATTGTTAACAATTGCTGGCTTTGACATTCTGTATGTCTAGATCGGACATTTTCGAAATGCACGAACGTTGGACTGGAAACTTGTGCAATAAGTTACGGCTTCCGCGTATCCATGGGTTAGATAGAGTGCGAGCCACATATCGTTTTATAACGCTTAAGCAATCTTGCTTAGTGATATTGAAGCCTATGAAAGGATCCGCAAATATACTGCTAAACAGACTTCTTTCTCTCAGTATTCTGGCTAACTGGTATCTCAGGCGGCCTTTGCAAGGCTGAATTCATTCTATCCAAGGGTATTTCTCCGCGTTCCAGCTTTAACGAAGAGCAAGCTATGCTCGATCCGAAACCAGCAATAAGAAAACAAATTCGCTCAAACTAGATCATTCTGAAGTGAAAAGAACTTTTATACCGAAATCTCATCAATCGTCCTCAACCGCGTACTAGCTCTCATCTTGCCTTTTCCTCTCCCTCTACCACCTCCACCACTCCCATCATCCCCAAGATTCCTAGGCCTTCCCCCGCTAATAATCGCATGCTCATTTCCAAATGGATTCCCCCCTTCGTCATTCCCATGCACACTCCCGCCGCTCGGGCTATCGTATCCACTTCCACCACTCCCGTTCCTACTCCTCACCCTCGGCACCTGCCCCATCTCCCACCTAGCCGACGCGCTCATGACCCCATTCCAAATCATCTCGTCGCCATCATGTGCCACTTTCTCATCCCCAATCTCCTCTATAATTGTTTTCACATCTCTCGTATACCCGGCCCCTAGCAGCATCGGGGCCCCAAACGCCTTGGCAGTCTCAAGGGGACTGAGCGTCACAGGCCGCCCGAGTTCCCACCAGCCCCAGAGGAGCACGAAGACGCCCAGCAGGCCGAGCAGCATGAGGACGACGGCGCCGGCGAGGTAGCCGAAGTCGGAGCTATAGCGCAGCTCCGTGCCTTCAAAGCCCAGGGTGAAGTTTTGGAGGTCTTTGTTGGAGAAGAGCGATTCGTTGTTGGCCACGCCCAGAGCGGCGCGGAACATGAATTCGGTGAAGGAGGTTATGGCATAGTCTGTGGGCTTTGACCATTTGAGGCCGCAGTTCTCGTACGCGTAGGACGTGTAGTGGCTGGGATTTCGGTCGTAGAAGAGATCTGCGATTGAGCCGACGCTGTCGTATGTTGTAGGAGGGTAGTTGAGGTTGGCCGAAGTGAAGATATATTTCCCCATGAACGAGTTGAGACCTATCAGGGGCCCGGCGAGAGTGCTGTTAGGTGTAGTAGAATTTTGGTCGCCTTTGGAGGTGTAGTTGGATACGACGGAACGGTTTGTTAGGAGGTTGTTGTGAATTAGGGTTACTGTCGTATTTTGGATAAGAACTGGATATTCCACGGTTGCTGCAATTATGTTGCAAGTATCGGTAGTGATAGTCCCAATGCATGAATCATCAACATTTGAGAGATACACCGCTGATAGGAAGAGCATGGGCTGGCCGTAATCGTAATTCATGTCGGAGGTGATACTAAAAACGACCGTGTTTTCGTTCACTGGGTTCAACAGATTCAGAGTCTGAGATGTTGAGTCACAGCCCCAGTTAATCCCTGCGCCTGTTACGCTGCCCCTGCAAGTTCCGTTGCTTTTGCAGTAAAATCCGGCGTCTGTTGGGGTACTGATGGTGCTGTTCAGATACCACTCTTGCAGGGGAGCGAAATCAGGGAGCTCAGCGATGCCTTGGGTTCCGAACCATCCATCGGGGATCTGTTGTGCTATGTGCATTTTGATTGTGACATCTTCCCCGACGAGATGATTCCTGGAATGCGTAGAGCGTTGTAACAATGGGCCAGTTGCAAATTTGGCTAGGGTGATGACAGCGGCTGTTAGAGCAACCTTCCTAGTATCGACGCCAGCCATAGCAGCGGGCACCAAGTTCAAAATGTTTGAGCCATCCCAGATGTAGTGGAGACGCTTTAGGGTAGTTCCATTTGCTGCGCTCCGCCACCAGCATATGGTGAGCCCAACGGCAACTAGAACCTCGAGTGTGAGAACGAAAATGGATGACATGACTGAGAGTAATACTGCAGGTGAAATCTTCCATGATGTGACTGGCTGATGATGTGACAATGATACTATGGCTATGGATACAACCACAGATGCCATTAACAAAACGATACAGAGAATAGCAGGCCATGGGATCTTTCCGGGATTCTGTCGCCGAATGGAGCTTTGTGAAGGACGCCCATGGCTTGGTAGGAGGTTTCTGGTTGAGTTAGAGGGATCAGCCATCTACAAGGCCTCAGAAGCAAAGAGCAGAGAGACAGCTGCGACGCCCAGTTCGAGAAAGATGAAGACGAGTCTCGGTCGCTTCGGTGCCTGGATCTAGTACTTATCCCAACAAGTCTGGTGATGTCGGCGGGCGGCGTGCACGATGATGGAGGCCATGTCGCAGCCACATTGCAGAGCGTGGCTGAGCACGCTCCAATTGTTCCATTCTGCGGCTGATTGTTGGCACCCTTCCTATTTCGTGAGGGGGCCGAATACGAGCACCTCGACAGAAGAACAAATAATTATGGCCCTCATGGTGGCAACATCCCTTGGGGGCATGCATCTCCAACCAGATCTCGACAATGGCCAAAATCTAGCAGCCCATCAAGCGCTGTTCAGCTCGCTACGAGTTCCCCATTGTCGGAGGATGCAGCTCAGCTTCGCGGCTCAGCCACACTCAAGTTTCAGAGCATCTCGAATCCAACACGAAGCCAAAGCAACAAAGGATTTGATAAGTGCGATAAGCGCTAACATTGGCATAAGCGGGAAAATGGGTCCTAAAATTCGTCGGCAACATATAAGGCGGGCCGCCAGCACAGTGGCAGAAGGAAGTTGATGGGCAATCCACGACTCACGGACAAAATCCTGAATTTGGCCCCCAAATGAATTCATTGAGGATCGCACTATGCAATACTATGGCACTTCAACTGCACTGCCACTTTTAACTGATTAGAATCTAGAAGTAGCAGCTTGTGCTTCAGAAACGATTATGGGTGCTTGCATTGTGATATTACTTGGTAGAGCGGCGAACGCTATTTCGTAAGATCACTAATTACTTCGATATCGAGACGGTATGCCGGCAGCACCAATTTAAAGAGGGGTCAGAGGATGGGTCAGAAAGCAGTCCAGCTAAGGTTTTCAGACGGTACTTTATCACGCTCCGTAGTAGAATTTGGTTATCGGGCGGGGGCACGTGCATACTGCTCCATATACCCCTTAAATTCTCCCTCGAGCGCCTGAGAGCCAATTGGCGTCGTTTTGGTATAAACTGAATATTTTAAAAATCGATTTTTGTCCTTTATTATGAACTATGTCCCAACCACAAGAGTATTATATATTTTATTGATGCAATAGATCTTTTAGGCAATTATATCTCTATTTATATAGGTTATAACCCCCTACTAAGAATACTAAGGGGCAAGATATATTATCGTAAGACGCGAGTTGGATTTTAAAACACATCTTTGCAGATTTTAGACTAAAACTGACCGACTGCTCATGCCCAACTTTCTTGTATAATAAAGCTACAATATTAACACAACATAGAGGCGATAGAGAAGATAAAGAGCTTTTACCTCGTAGCATTTTAGAGATAATTAGACCTAGAGGAGTATGTAAGGTTTGGCAGTGAGGCAAGATTTTCACTAAAGCTTGGACCATAAACCTTAGACCCTTGGTGGAGAATTCGTTGGTTATAAGGAGCAGTATGCACGTGCGTACATACTCAGGATCGAGAAGAGTCACACGTGACGAGTGTATTTCCAGGACTTCCATCCTATCGACTTTTCCGGTTCGCTATGTTCTATCCAACAGAAGCTCTTCATCTCCAGAGCAACATCAAAATTTATTGCCAGAAAGTACACCACTTTGGCGCATCTGGTTGAAAGCACGTGTCGATCAAACGGCACAATTTTATACCTTTAAAGTAATAAGCACGACCACTCTGACGTATTTTAACTTATTTTTGGGTACAAATCCGCGTGGTTTGATCTGCGCGATCGAAACGGCACAATTTTATGCCTTTAAAGTAATAAGCACGACCATTCTGACGTAATTTAACTTATTTTTGGGTACAAATCCGCGTGGTTTGGTCTGCGCTTTCAGCCGTGTGTTTAGGCACCTTTTACCGCACTCGTTGAAAACCCAGCCACGCCAAAACGCCAAGCCCTCCGCCGATCTATGCACTGATTGCTTCTCGAATTGAACAGCCACCCCCTAAACTCCTAGGTAGTTTCCCTTTCCAATACAATCAAACATGCTACGTCCGTTTACATATTAGGTATAATTACTTGAGAGGAGCCTATTCAGGTCATTGGTGCTGTGGAGTATATCAAGTATTCGGCCTGGATAGTGAAGCGGAGTATCATGATAGCGGTACTAAGCCGAGGAATAAATTGCTAAAAGAAGGGCTCCTGCGCGATGGCCAACCCAAGATTGTCTTTGACCTGCGTTTCTGGATGTTTTGGTTCCATCTTTTCTATCAACTATGCCGCAAGTTTCCAAAGGCTTGTTGTCATCAATTTGGGCCGAGCCCCAATCCTCAAATCCCCCTTCACAAATCTCCAAATGCTCATTCCGGAAGCGGACACAGTGATTGCCGAAGTTATTGCAATGAGGACCCCGGTATGTAAATATTATCAAAACTCTGTGCCAAGCGCAATAGAGTGATCCATGCTTTCTTCATGTCTCATCTCTTGGGTCTGTACTCGAATACATTGAACAAACCTTGACCTAGTAAAGCCCGGTCGCTGCTTTGTGCTAAGATAATTTCCGAGAAAACTAAGCAGAACTTTTACAACGTCAATATCGGGGTCTTCGTTGAAGAGATCGAAAGTTGCTATTTTCTTACCTGGATTGCCATTATTATTCCCAAAGATAGCAGCCTCTCTAGAGAGAAGGTGATATCCTTGCCTAATTTTAACCCCAACATGGCATTCTAATACTCGAATAAGCAATTACTTCAGCACTTTCCCACATTCAGGATTTGACCTCTACGAATCGAGATTTAATCAAGGTGTAGTGTGTGAATTGCTATTGAGAAATGCACGACTTTGGATAAAACCGCCGAGCGGATTATAAAGCTGCTGAGTATTGTATATTTGGATTGTTGAGAAGCTTTGAGGATCGTTTGATAGGGTTCGGCCGGAGATTTTACTACGAAGCCAGCTTCGCGGATTTCCTGGTGCAATTGAGTAGTGCTTACATATTTCGTGTTTGAGGTGAAGGTTGATGAATTAGGGCTGTAAAGAGAAGAAGACTCATAATAATTATCCTCGACGTTTGGAGATGATAGATTAGATGGTCTAAGGTGCACTAAGAGGTCGTCTAATACAGCAGCAGGGATTATTTGCGTCAGCCCTTAGGCATTCCGGCCAAGGGCTGAGGGCGGAGTGGTGATAAAGAATCCCCGCCCATACAACTACACCCACAATTCCAATTCCTCTCCCAACTTCGTCCTGACACCCTCATACCCTCACATGCATATATTACTATAATGGAAACCCTGCCCGTAGAGATTCTGCTCCAAATCGTAGCCTGTAAGTGTTAAACACCTTGGATATGTCCTCCAGTACTAATCTGATATATCCTTTCATGCAGTCCTCGAGCCTCCAGACCTTGTGAACCTCCAATACGTCTCGCGCCACTTCCTCAATGTCGCCCGCGACAATAACCTCTGGAAAACATTATGTTTCGAGCATTCTGTTGCGGAGGTGCGCCGCCGCCGCCAGCAACTCTACTCGCACATGGACCCCCGGTTAGCAGAACTGGCACGAGCAATGGATACTCTTTCGGGAACACCTACTCCTGTATATAGTACCAGTGCTCCAAGTGCGGAAATGCAGGCATACCGGGCCGCTGCCCAAAGGAAAATCGCACTTCGCGCAAACTGGGACCCCTCCTGTCTGGGTGAAAAGACGAACTTCTACCAGGAATTCATACAGAGGCATGCACCACATTCAATAAGTTGGTTTCAGAATGCGCAGTATGGCCACCGGGAAGAGAAGCTACACCATGAGGCTACTGGAATGGGAATACTATTTGATGATGCTGGACATCTTGCTGATAAAGTGGTTGCGCCCCTGGAGGATGGAAGCGTGTGCATATGGGATGCTTCTGGGAGTCACAATCGGCAAGGCGGGATCATAGGAAGGAGTCCAATTGGCTTACTGTCGAACAGAGGCCCAGACCTGGACCAAGAAACTCGGCTTACGCAAAGTAAAGCTATTATGACTGAAACCGGAGCAGTTGAATGTGTCAGCATAGACAGCAGGCAAAAGAAAGGGCTCTTTGCTGTTCAGAACGTGCTTAATGAGGTCGACCTATTCACACTTCAAGTTGTCTCCCGGACGCCATATCCGTTCCCTATAACCGCGTTATCCGAAGCAAAACATCCCACCCCACTCACAGTTGGGACTAATTGGACTCTCCACCTCCACGACACCCGCAAGCCCGCACAAAACCTTGGCGTTGGCTCGTCTTCTAGGTGTGAACTGATAGCTGGCACGCCTCCCAAAGCCGACTTCCACCGTCTCCAAACTGGCGACTTTGGCGGGCACGTCTCGCTCTCCCAACCCGGCGCTCTATCAATTCTTCACCTACCCACAACCCTCGACTGGGATGGCAATGGCGACATCTGGGTAGCCGGCCGCTTCACTAGCTTCTTAAATTACGACCGGCGCTTCTTCCCACGACTACGCGGGACCGTCCATTCGGGCGCTCGGCTCTCCTGCATAACAGCAATCCCGCATCCGTTCGTGCCGCTAGACCTCCGCCTCACGCGCAACATGGCCTCCCCCGCCGCCATGCGCGAAGCCAAGTCAATACCAGGCCATACTATTATCACTGCGGGCGAGTACAAGGGCAAAGGCTCGCTAGAGCTCTACAGCCTCTCATCAGACCCAACCCGCTCCATCATCTCGTCCGACAGCCGCGCGACGCGCAACCAAAACTCCTACTATCGCAATCGCCAGACGGCGTCAAGCTCTAAGCTGCTCTGCGCCGCGCCCCACGGCACGCGCCTCGTCTTCTCCGACGGTGATGGGAACTTGAAGTGGGTTGAGCGCGACGGTTTCACGCCTGTGCGGCACTTCAACATCAACGGCGGCGGTCCGACTGCAGTCCAGGGAATGGCACTGGAGTCAGGCTGGGGCGATATCGTGCAGAAGATTGTGCCCACAGTAGCAACAGGGTTTGCTGGGAGCGGTGAGGTGCCGTTGGGGCAGGATAACTTGGTTATCTGGACTGGAGACGGAAGGTTGGGAATGGTTGGGTTTGGGCACGAGCCTGTATTTAGCGTGGATGGTCTGGATGAGCGGGCGCAAACGGCACACGAGGCGGAGCAAATGCGGAAAGAGAGGGTTTATGGCAGAGAGTTGAGGAGGGCATTGGAAAGGCAGGCGGCTGAATTGAGGTGGATGAGAGGGTATGGGCTGTGATGATTTAGAGACTACAGGCGGAACCTTGGGCTCGCTGAGGTACCAGTGATATCGATAAGATGCAGTGCGTATCGTCAGGCACACATTTTTATTAGGTATTGTTGGTAGGGGGCAGGGCTTCCTGTGATCACGTGATAGTCTCGCTAGTATATAGATTCGTTCTTCGTGACGACTGAGACTTTCCTCATACCCCGGTTGCCCGCTACTCAGCATAACATTCGCCATTAACGTGTTCCACCACTCATCCGGCCACCCCAGTCATATTCCACTACATGCCAATAAGCAGTCTACCCTCTTTCTGGGGTGATTTAGAGTTCTGAATCGATGACATTATTGTTTTGGTACGAAGACACGTCCTGGTGCTGGTGGGGTGGCCGGATGAGTGGTGAAACACGATAGTGATTTATTCTATTAGGTATAAGGCGAATTCGAAAGCTCAGAGTTAACGTATCTCAATTTATGGCGTTAATAAGTTATGCCCCGCTAGCCTCACAATTCCATTAGATTGAATCATCCAGCGCCGCCCAAATACGAGACATCTTCGTTCTGGTCGCTACCAAGCGTCTGAGAAACGTATCTAACATTTGATACACAAGGCCGATATTACTTGTCCTCATTTGTGCCGTTACTCCCTCCTCCTGGGCCGTTACTCCCTCCTCCTGGGCCGCTACTCCCTCCTCCTATGTCCATTCCTCCGTCTCCTGGATTGGGACGGCTCATCGTGACTCCGCAGAGAGTCCTCAATGATGTGCTGCTTGTGCTGCTATGCTTTCTGGGCGGTACTGCACGTAAGCTGATGGCTAATGACCGTTACGACAGATGCTCGTCACCTTATAATGTCACCCACGTAACAGGAGCAGCGCCGGGTTTCGAGAGATACTCGTTGACTGGGCTAAATGTCGCGAGGCAGTTTTCAAAGTCCTGGTCATGGAAAGCTCCGGGCGCGCTAGAAAGGGGGGGGCACTTATAATGCCAACAAACCCCCGCACCAACCGAGCTTACAAAGCAGCTGCGCGCACCATCGCGATGCGGGGAGCAATCTTTGCAGCTCAGTCACCTTATGGAGTCTCCACACACACCACCATACACCTGCGTTCCCATGTGACAGGTGTTTTGTGAAACATCAAAGCTTAAATGGTGATTAGACGCCATCAGTAGTACAACGAAAGAAACCCTCAGCAGTGCAACTCTATACGAATACAACCTTTTATAATCATACCCAACTTACTTTTTACAATTTAACAAAGCTAACTCTGAAATTCCCTTGCAGAGAAGATAATTTCATTGCCCTGTCACGACGTCCTGCCTCCTTCACATTGGTTTTCCCTCCCCACCACCTTTTTCAGCTTTGATTACTGTCGCCACATCTGGCTTACATAAATCACCATGGCTCTTTCTAATAATACCTGGGCAGCACATCTTTTGCGAGAAGCCTCTAACCAGCCCCCAACGCATCACAAAGCACCATGCATAGGCACACTGCGTTACACGTGAATCGAGGCTTGCGCACCACCGATCCTCAGCCTTGATATACACTCACCACCAATATCCATCACGCACTGAATCCCGTACATTCCCTTCGAACCTTCTCCCTCCCGCTTACTATCGGTGAAATATGCAACCCCACCCACTCCATTGCCTAAATATCAAATAAACAGCGAAACAAAAATGTCCACCCCGGAGCCCCCAGTCCCCATCAAACCCGCACCATGGACGACGAAATGCGCATCGTATTGGCTGTTGCTGAACCTGCGGAAGCTACCCGAGGGTGTCTATGACCCGCTAGAGGCGTCGTCCCCCGAGTTCGCGGATCCGCAGCTAGCGGGCGAGTTTCAGGGCGGGCTGGGCATGATTATGGTTGTGAGATATGAGGACACGCCGACGGGTAAGTACAACTTTTGTTTCTTCCTTTTCTTTTTCCTTTGGTCTTTCTGAAATCGAGTAAAAAAGGGCGTCAGTGGCAGAGAATAGCACGAAGACAAACCAGTCAAGGCTTAAGAATTTACCTGTACTATTCAGAATAAGTATATTGCAAAAGTAGTGATATTGCTAGCAGTTGAAAGTAGAAGGAGTTTTCGTTCTTTCTCAATGGCAATTTACCAAAGACACTCCCATATTCTCAACCAAATTTCCAACATCTCTTATCCAACCCACCATCTTCCTATTCCCGTTCCCTCCCGTTCCTCCCTCCCCCTAAAACTAACCCTCCAAACCCTCAACCAGGCCCTTACGACGAACTCCTCCTAATCCCCGGCGTCTTCCGCGTCCCCACAAAGCCCACACCCCGCAAACGCATCACCCGGATCTACGTCTCACAGCGCGAAACCTGCTACAACGGCCGCCACAACTGGAACATCCCGAAGCACCTCGCCCGCTTCACCTTCTCCTCGCCCGCCGGGACGCCGGGCCCCCTCACCCTCGCCGTCTACGCCCCGGACCCGAGCACCAAGACCCCTTTCTTCAGCGCCACCCTGACCCCATTCCGCTGGCTGCCCGCAATCCCCATCAGCACGCGCTTCCTCCCGCTCAGCACGACGCTCGCGCAGCCGCCCGTGCCTGCCGCAGCGCCGCTGCCGGCTGCGGGCCCGAGTGGTCCGGATGGGGATGGGGATGGGGGTGGCGATGCCGCTGTCGACGCCCCCGCCACCGACCCAGCCCTGCTGTGCGGCACGCAGCACTGGCGCAGCATGCCCATCAACGCGTACTCGCCCGCAACACGCGGGATGTGGGTGACGGTGCACGCTCCGGGAACCGGGCCCTGTGCCGCGGGGGCAGGCAAGCCGAACGGCGCACGGCCATCGGAGGCGGGGACGGCGGAGGCGGTCGTGGAGGCGACGCGGTGGTGGCCCGTTGCGGTGCGGCCGTGGCCCGTGGGCGTGTGGATGGTCCGCGCCGAGATCGAGATCCCGGCGCCGGTCGAGTGGAAGCTGTAGGGTGTGGGTGTGAGTGCGGGGAGCGTGCCCGGGGGTATCGCGGGCGGAGGGGCTGGGCTAGGGTGGGGTTTAGGGTGGAGGTGGTGGGAGCGGCGGAAGGAGGGGGATGATGGAGGGGAGGGTTTGGGGTCGAGTTTGGACGGGTTTGGATTAGTGAGATGACATAGAAAAGGACAGAAGTAAGGAGCAGCTTTGGTAGAGTAAAGGATACTTCGACGTTAAGCTAGAAAGTTCGAACAGTGGGAAGTGGGTAGGATAACGTACTTTGTAGCCCGAATAGGGCATGTATGGCAACGTGTTGCTAAGGCAAATGCTATAATATGCCAAGACCAGCAGGTGAGGACCGATGCCTAGGCTTGCCGTCTGTTGATAACCATTAGGCTGCCATGTAGATGATTAATACAGGCAGTGAGAAGAGGAACCGTGGTTATAAGTCGGCGAATTGACATCGGCGAATTGGCGACCCGAAGCAAGTGTAATAAAGACGTACTAGGATCCGTACTAAAATCCGTACTAAAAAGAGCACTCAAAACAGCACTAACAGCTGCTGGCGTAAGCGCATACCCAAGTGAAGAAAGTGAGCACGAGATCAATCCACCCATGAAAGTGAGACGAGAACTTTGTACGTAACACGTGTGATTATGGCGTATACATTTTAGTGTACCATTTGCTTTCTGCCCCAGCCTGGCTTATTCCCAGCTCCAGTGACCTCCCAAGTAGACACAACGAAACATGGAAACCGTGGTTTACCGAAGAAAGTATAGTAAAAGAAGCGGAGTGAGCAACGCGGAAACAACCAATGGCAATAACGCAATCTAGTATTAGACGAAACGCTGAATTCGCTGTCCAATCAACAGTAAAACGGCCCGTACCGATCCCACTCTATAAAATAGCACTTCTGAGTTGAGTGCAGGTCTGCTTGCCTGGCTAAGGATCGTAGAACTTTTCCAGTACTCCGCCGCGGATGTCTTGAACAAAAGAACAAAAAAACAGAAATAGACAATAGACAATAGAGCCACTTAAAACACCTCCCATATGAACATGGCGTCGTCACGCAGCTTCGCCGGCATCTACTGCCATCGCGTTTGCCAATGCACGTATACGGAAGGAATCGGGGATATCTGTACGGCACCAGTAACTAAAATCGGGGATTCCAAAATCCTATGGGAAGCGCCGAGACCAGGATACGATGCCAGTAGAGACGCCCAATGCTTTCCGTCCAGGACGCCGTTCCAGGAGATCACACAAACCACACCTCTAGGATGAAAGCAACGCCGTCTGAATGAATATAGAACACCGCGTGAAACCGAATATGCCATTAGCCGAGCTGCAAGGGGGCCGAACAAAGGAATTGCTGGGATGCATATGAAGATTGGCCAAGAAACACCCGACACATCTTAAAACATCCCAGTATCCATACCCACCATGCCTGCTCCAGCCACATTGACATTCATGCCTTGTAGGTTGTTTGGCACGCCTCCCAGATTTAGCTGGTTCAGCTTCAATTCCGGGTTGCAGTGAGGTGCATGCTGCCGGTGGTATTTCAGCCCATTCAGATTCTTGTAGCGCTTCCCGCACACTTCGCAGCGATATGGTTTCTCCTTCTCCATTCCGACCGTGCCTGGATAGGGGATCGAGGTTACGGGATCGACGATTGAGAATGTCCCATCCGCGTTCTCTTTGAGCTGCTGGTTTTGGTGACCGTGCTGTAGATAGGTTAGCCATCTATCATGATTTAAACTTGAAATAATGGGTAACGAGCCTGTTTGTGGTATTTCAGCCCATTCTGGTTCTTGTACGCTTTTTCGCAGCCAATAACAGGACACTTGAACGGCTTGACCTCTTCGGGGAACGGCACAGGAGGGATGTTAGCACCGGCCAAGATTTGCTGTTCGCGGAACCGTTTCGCCAACTCGCTGCTGTCGTTCCCGAGCTGGTAGTTCTTGAAAGCCGCCTGTAATTGTTGCTGGTTGAGACCTCCTTGCTTGCTGAAGAGACGTTTGGCTGGCTGATCTATTGTTCCGTCGTATCCAGCTACTCCGTTGCCGAAACCTATGCCCCAATCGCTGTCGCCTCCCTGCATCGTCTGTGAGCCCAGTGGCATGCTAAGTCCATTGAAGTTGGAAAAGTCCATGTCGAGTTCCGCCGGCGTTCCAGGGGCTGACGAGTCGGGAGAATTCCTGTTCTGTTGTTGCTGCATTGATTGTGTCCCAAGAGTTGGAGTATTTACAGACGAAACAGTTGGGTTGTTTTGTAGCCCAAATCCTTGATGCCCTGCGGATGGTGTGGTTGGTGTTGAAGTGCGGAGCCCTTGGTGGGCTTGCAGCGCATTCGCCACATTCACGTTCAGTTGAGGGAGTTTATTCTGGTTTTGGCCGAATTGTTGTTGCTGAGATTTGAATGGTGTCTGCTCCTCGATCGCAGGCATTGGTTCTGCATCGTCCATCTCCATATCCTCTAGTGAATCCATGTCTTGCACTGTGGATAGATTAGTCCTGCTGAATCCATCCGAGCCCAGCCGTTGGGATCTGGATGTGTTCATCGGAGATTGAGTTGGCCTAAAGCCGTGTTGCGTGTGCGTGGCAGGTTCTGGCAGGGCCTGGATTTGGCCTGAGGTTGGATTTCCAGAGGGTATCCCAGCAGTAGTGCTACCAGGTAGTCCTCCCTGCGTAGATTGAGAAGTCCGCATGGCTGATGCTTGAGCATGTCTCTCTTCGAAATGCTGGAGAAGGTCGTGTAAGGAGTCGAGCGTGAGACCGCAGCATGTGAAGTCCTTCATGAAATTCGCCTCCATCTTCGGCAGGTAGGAGGATGAGTGATATGAGGGTGATTGATTGAATGCAGGAGATGTTCCTGCCATCATGATGCTACAAGGGACGAAATGTTAGCAAAGCGGGGAAAAGTTGGGGAAGTTAAGACACCCATGCCGAACTTTAAATTCGGCCACGAAGGATATGCTCCAGCGTCTTGTCTTTCAAAGTTCAACTCACTCGTCTCGGATCCAGCTTCCTACTGATACTCCTCCCCAGCTCATGCCGTTAACATAGCTCCCTGTGTTGCTTTCCCTCCGAGGCCTATCTTTCATTGATATAGGCCTAGCACCTGTTCCATAGTATGAGGATCCGTAACCATTTCCAATAGAGTCATGACGACCTCCAACGCTCAGCCGCCCCTCACGCCCCTCATTGCCGCCATTGCTATTGCTAAAGGTTATAGCAGAGTTCTGGTAGTCACTCGCGCCTGCCTCTTGCAGTGCGAATGTGAGATTCGAGGCTTGATTGCGGGGTGAGGTGGAGTTGAATCGTGGAGGAGTGGTGATGTCAATCGGAGAGGCTGCTGTGGCCATGTCGTGTGAAACGGGCCTCGGCGGAGACTCTGGGAACAAGGGAAAGCTGCAATCGCCCGTGTCTTCGAAGAGAAGATCGGAGTCCGGCAGCAGAGTCTTGTGGCCAGAGCCTAGCTCGTGCGGCTTTCGGTGCCACGAGAAGTAGAGCTCTTTCTCCTTCTTAGGCTTGCCAAACTGCGGAGATGTAGCGGACTCGACTGGAGTGCTGACCGGAGTGGTGTCTGCGGTCGACTCGCGCCCTCTATCGCCAGTGATGGGGGAGTAGTAGAGGGGTGGTGGCGTCTCCTGTGAATCCAGTTTCACGGCTTCAAAGTGTATCGTCGATGACTCAAGGCAAGCGTCTGCGGCGGAGATAACGAGCAATGCGAGAGGGTTGGAGCAAGTAATATAATTATTCGCGATGGCAGCGTGCCCTTTAGTGAAGGACGCCGCAGCTTGAAGACTTGAGGATAAATGGATGAATCCTCGGAGGGCGGCGGTGACGAAAGGTTTGTCTGGGCGGGCGACTAGAAGGTGTGGTACTGTGAACCCTGAGAGGCTGCCGAATCACGGTGCGAGAGGTTCGGATGGCGCTACTTGATTCACTAGGACGGGCCTCCCTAGAAAGCCCGAGCAACTTAGCCGTCGCACGAGAGAGAGACCGCTGGGCGCTGGACGCTGAAGCTGAACGCCGAACGCTGCAGGGTGGCTGATGGGTACCGAGGAACTTTCAAGGTTGTCGTGTTTGCAGAGCGAACAAAGGGTAGCCGCGCTCTTGTATTTTAGGTGTTGACGATGCGTGGGTGCTTGGATGCTTCTTCGGTCGGCTTCCCTGACGGCGTGGGCTCTTGCAGGACGTGGGCTCTGCGCTGGCTATTGGAGAGCACGGCATGGGTCAAGTATCAAGAGAGCCTCGACCCATGGCCTTGGGGCGGGTTGACTCGAACGTTTTAGCCATTGCAGCTCGGCTGGAGGGTTTGTTACGAACTTCACTGCCTTCCAGAAGGTCACTCCACATGGCAGCCCACCAGAAAAGAGGCGCCCACACGTGGCGCTGGTGTAATTGACCCTCAGTCCTGGTACCCCCATGGCCCCCGAAGTACGCAAACTCGTAGACTCGGTGAACACAAACCCCTTAACCCCCCATGCATCAAAACTCGTTGTTTCTAAAGTACAACAACGCGATGCATGAGACCCACTCCACGCTAATCCCTGCAGGGAGCGGAAATAATAATTGCTTTTAACTACCTAACTCATCCTAACTCGTCTGCCGCCCGTTACTAATGATGAGGAGCCTGATGTTTAGGTGCATTGTGTCCTCCACCCATCACTACTATTAGCATCCCAACTCAGGTCCCAGGTTGCTTACTTCGTAGTATGTCTTGAACCGAGATATTTCCACGCATCTGACGTTGTCCCGCCGGATGCGTTCACCCGCTTATTCGGTTTCCTGGATTCGCCTTCGGACATGCCTCGGATCGAGATGTCGTATAATTCCGGCTTACCTGGTTCGTTAGTTGGACATATTGACCACCGCTCGGCCTGCTCCCGACATAAAAGTGGAATAGCTGTATATTATTGTCACGTAATTTACAACGCAAGCACTGCGCGTCATTTTCGTTCAATCGCCAAGCTCGCCCATCTCTGGTAGGGAACGGCGAAGATCGGCAGGTCACATGTCCCGGATGAGACAACCTCCTTTGGGTCCCGGCTTACAAGGTAAGCGTAGCATTCGTGGTGTCCAACAGCCCAGATCTGCGATTGCGTGGACGTTCTTGTATCACAATTAATTTCGACCACTGGCTCACGCATAGCGAAGTTACTTGATGTTGATAGTGTGGTGCACCCAACAATGCGCTATGGGTCAATCCTTCGGCATGGTGACCCTTCCACCAACCACACCGCAAGCTTCGAGCCAATTCGCGACTCGCCATTGGTGCGATCCGAGCAGTACACGGCCGTTTTGGACCCTGCATGAATTAGAAACAATATCAGGATTTCCAGAAGATTTCTAGTGCTCTAACGGAACGGCCTGTTCCAAGGTGCGACGTGGAACCTTAGCTTCATGTATTCCTGAACAGAGGGGAGAAATACGCTCGGCCTGACTAGAAGCTGCAACCATCTCACGACACAGACCCCAAGTCAACTTGGAGGTCGATCTGGCTAGCAGCAATCACATCCGAGGTGCACTAAATGCTGCAGTGGTTTCCAGGGCGCCAACATAGTTGCATGGGGTGATTCCCGAATGTTTGTGCCCAATGTGCTATCTTTGGAGTAGTTGTAGAGAGGAACAACACCATTTCCGTCTCCCGGGTGAGCGGGACAAAACATGTCGTCATTAGCGGTCGATCTAGCCAACAGCCTCTAATGCATGGACCCAATTAATAAAATGAGCAGCTAGGGGTCATCGTTGGGATTTCGAAGAGGCAACCCAAGACCAAGTGGAGAACTCCATAGAGTAGTAAATAACGGATTCTGTTGAGCTAAGTATTGTAAATAAAGTACACGTGAGAACGGCAGACGCCGATATTGGAGATCCTTAATACAGCCGTGGGAGATACGCGCGTTGGTTTGTTGCTTGCTGCAAAAATAAACTTGGCGAGAACTGACCTGTGGGAGAGGACGCAGGTCGGTCCGACCACGCTAAAAGTTTGGCCCACCATAAGCACTAATGCACAACCCCTGCACCGGGTAACCTCAGCTTAAAATATAAGATTACGTAGTCAATCGACCCCTAACGCTCATTCTACAATACAATCTACCTTATAGTAACTAAGAAAAGTAACCGTAATAGGTAAGTAGGTAACAATATATTTATAATATATTTTAATTGTTAGCTACTAGATTTTTCTAAGAATAGTAGTAGTCTTTAATATTAAATATAAATAATAGTATCCTTAACTTAAAAAAGTAATATATTTAAAGAGAGTAGAATACTACTTTAGGATTAAGTTAAGGTAAGTAAATTAAGCTCGGACCCCTAGAACTCGGTTACTCCCTAAACTTATCTACTTAACTAAAATTAAACTACTAATTTATTAACCTATTTTCTCTATAACGAATTAATTAATATAGACCAAAATAAGTAAAACTTATAAATAGCTATTATAGATTCTAAATCCGAGGTTTATAGGTCCATATAAATAGCAATGCTTATATATAGTGTCCCTTTATCAATTTAAGAGATTAATTAAATGGCAGGCTATTAAGACAAATTATATACCAATGAAAATAGCAATTAACTCCTATATAGTAGGCCTTCCTTATTAATTAGGCACTTAAATAGGACTTATAAAAAATTTCTCTTATATATATGTAATTATAAAAATAATAATAGCTTGGGTCTTTATATTACGGACCTTATATTAATAGTAGTTACACTACTAAGAAGAGATATAAAAAGGTTAGTTAAGATAGTATAAGAGACGCTAGAACCGATTAAGCTATAGGATAAGGGGTAGCTAAGTTATATAGCTAGTTACGTTATAAGTTTAAAATGTAAGAATATAGAAACGTAGGAACGTAAAGAATATACTAATATACTAACGTATTAACATACTTAGTATATTTCTTAGGCGCAGTATTATATATTTAAAGGACTATAGTTACTACCTAGATAGTTCTCTTCTTTATAGTAAATCTTAGAATATAATTAGAGTTAATCTATTAGGCAGCCTACTCTACTAGTTATATTTATCTTAATAACCTTTTATTTACCTATATACCTAGCCTATTAATAAATTTACCGTAATATTTTCTATAAGGCTTTGTTATATATTTACTACCTAATTATAGTATTAATAAAGTTAAATAATATACTACCTAAAGCACTAATTATAATACTATCTATAGTAGTAACTACCTTAGGTTTAGAGGGTAATACTAATATAAGGGATAATAACTTATAAGTAGTTATAATAAACTAACTTAAAAGTGTTATAGAATAAAATAATACTAATAATTAGGCATTACTTTAATAATTATAAAATATGGAGAGAGAGAAGATTAAAATGCTATTAATTAAAGGATTTGTAAAAGAGAAGTATAAGCTAAAGGGATTCCTTACGTAAATAAAGCTAAAGATTTAATATAAAGGGACTAAGCTAGCGGAATTAGCGGATTAAGTAGCTTATATAGGACTGTTTTTAACGGGTAGGGTATTAGAGTAGTTTAAACCTTATTTTACGGAAATATAGGCTAATAAATTAGCAACTATTAGCCTAGAGGCGCGGTATATATTCTTAAGCTAGGAAGAATTTACTAATAGACTAATATAGATATATAGAGATCAGGAATTAACAGTAATAGTTAAAGAAAAGCTATATTAACTTATATAAAGGGATTTGCAATAGATTATATAATATAGTTTTAAATATTATTAGCGCAGGCTAAATAGAACTAAGGGGCGTTAATATTATAGTACTAACGAGGATTAAAGGCTAAAGTTTAAAATATAATAATACTAATAGAAGACCTAAGTAATATAAGAGAGTTAATTAAATAAGCTATTAAGTTAGATAATCGGCTATACTAAAGTAAGAAGTTAAGAGGAATATAATAGGGACTAATATATATAAGAAAGACGTAATAGGTATCTAGGCTATAGTATAGGGCAGAGCTAATAAACCTAAGCAGTATTAAAGAAATAAGATAAGAAACTATAGAAATTTAATGGTTAAGAATTAAGAAATTAACAAATTAAGGAGTAGAGGCTAAATTAGGGATTTTAATAGTAGAATATGTTTAGGTGGATTCTATAATAAGAAAAGTAGTATAAAGATAAAGCTTATAGAAACGATAGAAAATAAGGTTATTTCATTAAAGACTTTAAAGATAGTTAGAGTAACTATATAGTAAATAGAACTAGACTAGTAGACAATATATATATATAGAGGGATAATAATATACTACGAGGAACAAAGGAATGTTTAATTAAGAGTTTTACGTTTTGCTATAAGAACGCTAAGTATAGCGTAAGCTATTAGCTATAAAAGCCTAAGTTAAGAGGACTCTAGGGTATAGTAGATTTAGATAAAATATATATATAAAAACTTTATAAACTAGATAAGGATCTAGAGTATATATTTAGCTAAAAATTAATAAAAAAGTTCCTATGCACTAGTTCTATTAACGAGTAATAGTATTTAAGGATTAAAACAATTAGGCTATTAGTAGTAATAATAAGGTAATAAAAGCAAGTTATTAGGAATACGTAGACCTTAAGGGCGTATTAATAAAGGTAGATATTAAGACGGCTATAAAGACCAAAATAGCAATAGGGATTAAGACCCCGTTAGATATAATATCTATTACTTTATAAAACGTAAGAGAAATAGGATATAGAGCTACTTTGGCACTTAATAAAGGCAAAGGCTAAAGACTTAAGATTCTTAAGAAGAGATAAAAAGAGCTTAAGAACCTATAATAGACGAAAACTAATGGGAAAGAGTAGTAGCTTAGTTTAAAAATAAATAAATAAATAAGTATGGGACGTAGGTTCTTAAAGGCCTAAGAATCTAAGCTAAACTAGTAAGATATAGATAAAGCGCTATATATAGAATGTTAGTAGATTAATATAAAAGGTAAATAAGGTGTTTAGCTTAAGGGTTAAAAAGTTAACACTATAATTAAGAAGTAAAAAGACTTTAAGGATCTATTAGCTAGACGTAAACTAGAAAAAAGCTAGAAGGAATTTAGAGAAAGAATTTACGCGTAGTAAAAATAGAATTAAAACTATAATCTAAGAATACTAAGTTAACTAAGGGATAAAGTACCTATAAGAAGAATTACTTATAGGCTAAAGATAGGTACGCTAAAGGCAAAATAGTTATAAAAAATTTAATAAGAAGAGGATTTTAAAATCTCTATTAGGTTTAAAGAATAATATATAAAGAGTTATAATAATATAGTAATAAAAAGATACTTTCTTATAGATAGATTATATATACTTATAGAGCTATACTAAAAGTAGTATAAGTAGCGATATAATAATAAATAGGAAGACTTTTATATATAGCTAGATAAATAAGTTGTTATAAACTAAGCAATATTAGAATAATAGATAAGTTATATCTAAGGGGCCTTAATTATAATATTAAGATATTAAAAAGGATAATTAGAGGACTAAAGAAGTAAATAATAAATTTTAGTATCCACTAATAATAGGCTAGTAGCTAGATTAATTAAATTAATATTTAAACTTAAGGATAAAGATAAACTAAGAGTTAACTTAAGATACCTAGCGCATTATAAATTATTATAAATTATATATATAGATAATTAATATAAAATGCATAAGACGCTAAAGGTAAAAAAATAAGAAATACCCTATAAGGATATATGTCACAGTACTGCAATAAAGTAGACTAAATAACTACGTTATGCTATAAAGAAGAGAAGAAGGTAAAAGGGGGTATTATATATAAATAGTAGGGCCAGCCGCCAAGGCGCTAGTGGTGGGCCAGCTAATAGTAAAAACAGTATGCGTTAGGTCAGTGCCGTAACAGTACTCCCCTCCCCAGAAGGTTTGGTCCCTAAACCAAACAAGTAACTTTAAATAGGCAGTACACAGGACCACCTATTTTCGCTACAAAAATATCAAAAATCCTAATTAGTCGGCTCAACAAATAAAGTTAGCGCGTGGCGCTCTTGGCAAGAATTCTAACCAATTAGACAACTTTAACCGGCGGTCAAAGTTCTATAACATCTCAACCACCACAAATTTTTAGTACAGTGGTCGGCCACGACCTCGGCGTGACTTTTCCTTATCTTATACCCAATCTAGGGGTCCTAGCTTCTTAGGGTATTACTTATAGAAGCGCTATATAGCTTATTCGCAACCCTTTAGGTCCTCTTCCAGCTGCTAGGTTATATCCTTATAATATTTCTATTTAATCTTATAAGTTAGGCCTTGGGGGTCTTTGTTATATATATTAAGGATTTTCTTAAACTCCTATTTATCTTCTATATTACCATTATTATCTCTCTCTATTACTCGTCCTTATATATTACAGCGCTCTATAGTATTAATATTTGCTTAG
>Ga0307515_10004134_pt1 | contig 30221 bp, 3 predicted proteins | sample 17_EM_MG_FD_194513 | JGI IMG/M metagenome (GOLD analysis project Ga0307515, IMG submission 194513) | Populus trichocarpa ectomycorrhiza microbial communities from riparian zone in the Pacific Northwest, United States - 17_EM | ecosystem: Host-associated > Plants > Roots > Unclassified | place... | reverse complement strand
TTAATATAAAGTCTTATATATCCGTCTTTATAACCGTCTCTAGACCTAGTTAATAGATTTTAAGAACTAGCTCTTAGGTAAACAACTCTTTAACTTTTTTTAAATAGTTCTTATTGTTTCTTTCCCTATACCTATAGCTTTTCTTTCTTTATTAATCGCGTAAATAGCTTAATATCCTTTAACTATTATGCTATAAACCTTCTATAGTAATTGCAAAACCTTAGAAATAATCTTAACTGCGTTATATTCTCTAGTTCTTACTAATTTACTATAGCCTTAATCTTTTTTAGATCTATACTAAGTTAGCCTAGTTTAATAATAAATCCGATGAAATTGGTTTTCCTAGTAAAGAACTCACATTTCTTAATTACTACTAGTATCTCTTCTTCTTATAGTCTTTTTAAGACCTATTTAACGTATTCTCCGTATTCTTCCTTAGTTATTAAGTAGATAATAATATTATTAAGATATACTATAACAAATTTATCTAAGTATTCTCCTAATATATTGTTAATTTGCTTCTAGAACGTTGCTAGTACGTTTATAAGCCCGAATTGTATAACTAATAGTTTATATAGTCCTTCCTTTAACCTAAAGGCTGCCTTCTATTTATCGCCTTCCTTAATTCTAATCTAATAGTACGCCTATCTCAGATCTATCTTTGTAAAGATTTGCGTATTACCTATCCTGTCTTAAATTTTACTAATTAAGGGTAAAGGATACTTATCCTTTCTAGTAATGCTATTTAACTATCTATAGTTAATATATAGCCTTAGTTTGCCATTCTTCTTTAGTATAAACAGTACTGGATAACCCGCTAATAACTATAATAGTCTGATATATCCCTTTTATAAGTTCTTCTAGATAAACTCTTTAAGTATTCTACCTTCTTCTTTAGTAAGCTTATAGATTAGAAAGAACCTTAGACTTATTCCTGGTTTTAATTCTATTTTATAGTCCTATACTATATATTTTAATAGCTTTTTACTTTCTGGTGACCATAGTTTCTTACTATACTTATAGTATCTCTTTAGTATATAGCTTAGCCCTTTTTCTATTTCTTTGTAGGTCGCTCCTACTTAGTACTATACTAACTTAGTTTATTATCACATCTTACGGCGTTAAGTATCCTTAATATTAACTTGACCTATAACCTAATTAATCTTTAGATTATATTCCTAATACTGCCTTATTATTTCCCAATAGTAATATATTAAAAGACATCTTAATTTATCTCCCTTTAATAGTTAACTAAATAGGTCCTGTTTTAAGATTAATAATGCCTTCTCTATAGGCTATTAGATCTCCTAAAATTATTACTAATAAGTAAAGACATTCCTTTTTCCTATGTAGTAACCCTATTCTTTTAACTACTGCTAGCAAGATATAGTTCCTTATTACTCCACTATCTATTAATGCCTTAAACTATTAATCTTGCTATTTAACTCGTAAATTTAAATGCCGTCCTTAAATTCCTTTAAGGGTTTAAGGCTCTACTACTAGTTCCCTTTAGTCCTATAGGCCTCTACTTTTCCTAACTATTAGCTACTAGATCCTATTTATACTTAGTCTAACTTAGGCTAATACTTAGTTCGCTTTTTATCTTTAATATACTATAAATAGGTATTCTCTAAATATTCCCACCATTATCGTCCATCTAGGTATTCTTCCGTAAGGAATCTTCTTAGTTAAAGTATTAAGTCCCCTTATTCTTAAACTTCTACTAAGTGCTAACTATGCATATACTTAGCGTTTTAATACTTTACCTTATCCGTTATCTAATATATTCTTATTAAATACTTTTAATTTTTGTCCTTTAGTGCTCTATATATATTATATATATTATCTATATATACTATCTATAATAGTGTATAATATGTTTAATATCTTAGGTTAACTCTTAGCTCGTCTTTATCCTTAAGTTTAAACCTTTCTTATGTTAATCTGAGCGTTATGACTTTATTTACAGGTACTAAGATTCGCCTTTTACTTCTCTAGTCCTCTAATTACTCCTCTAGATCTTTTAACGTTATAATTAAGGCTCCTTTAATATAATTTATAGCCTTCTCTATAATTGGGTGGTTTTAGATAACTTTTTTATCTAGCCATATATAGAAATCTTTCCACTTATTATTATGTTGTTGCTTATACCACTTTTAGTATAGCCCTTTAAGTATATATAGCTCGTCTATAAGGAAGTATCTTCTTATTACTATATTATAATAGCCCTTTATATGTCGTTCCTTAAACCTAGTTAGAATCCCTAAATCCTCTTCTTATTCTAGTTCGGTAAGCTATTTAGCTCTTAATATGCCTATCTTAGGCCTATTAGTGACCTTTTATATAGGTACTCTGTCCCTTATACGTCCTAATATGCTAGATCTCTTATCTAGTTTCTGTTCTTACTATACAGCAATTTTTACTCTAAATTCTGCTATAGTTTCTTTTTTTTCGCGTCTTATAAGTGGATCCTTAAAGTTCTCTTACTTCTTAACCTCGGTATTAAACTTTTAATCTTTAAGCTAAACCCCTAGTTTACTTAGTAAGTCCTCTAAGTCTATATATTTATCTCCTAGTCTAACTGCTATTTATATTATAGATTCTCTAATCTATAATAAAGCTTCGCGCTTCTTATTTATAGGTGTCCTTATTTATACTCTAAATTCTTAGTCCCTTAAATTTTTTAATCCTAAGCTTGCTTTTAACTTAAGCTTTACTCCCGCCTTAGTCCAATTAGGCGTCTATAGTGTTCTTATCTCGTCTTAAGAGTCTTAAATCTTACTTATCTTGTCCTAAAAGTCTTATGCCTTTAGGAAACTCTATCCCAAGCTTATTTATATATCTTTAAACTAAGCTACTGCTTTGCTTTATTAGTTGTCGTCCGTTATAGGTCCTTAAGCTGTTTTTATTCTATCTTTGGAATCTTAGATCTCTCTTATCTTGTCTTAAAAATCTTAAGCCTTTGGCCTTTTGCCTTTATTAAGCGATAAATTAGTACTAGCAGTCGTCTGCTTGCTTGATCTCTTTAAGATATTCTTCCTTTCGCATTATAAAGTAATAGATGCCGTATCTAACGATGTTATAATACCCGTTACTAAACCTTACTCTATAGCGGTCTTAGTCTTTACCTCTAGTATAACTTTGCCAAGGTTTATACACTCCTAGTAAGCTACCTTTACTTTCTCGTTATCTATAAATATTTCGCCTTTATTAAACTTATTGTCTTTAATGTCTGGTCTACGCGATGGTTTATTAGTTCCTCTATACTCTATGGATTTCGGCTTTTATAGCTAATAGCTTGCGCTATACTTAGCGTCTTTATAAATTTGGTATGCGTTATTATAATAAAACGCGAAACTTCTAATTAAATACTCCTTTGTTCCTTATAGTACACTATTATCCCTCTATACGTGTATACCTTCTACTATTAGTCTGATTCCCTTTATTATATAGTAACTCTAACTATCTTTATAATCCCTTATAAAATAACCTTGTTTCCTATAATTTATATAAGCTCTATCTTTAAACTATTAACTTTGCTATAGAGTCCGCCTAAACGTCTTCTACTACTAAGATCCCTAGTTTAGCCTTTACTCCTTAGTCCTGTAATTACTAAATCCTTAACCTTTAGGTTTTTATAGTTTCTTACTTTATCTCTTATAGGTTTCTTTAGTACTACTTAGGTTTATTAGCTCTGCGCCATACTATAGTTTCTAACTTAGCTTTAGTTATTGCGTACTTTGCGCCTTATATAACTATAGAACTCTATTCTAACCTCTCTTAGTCTATTCCCTTTGGTAGATCCTATTGTTAATCTTTATTACTTAATCTATTAGTTCCCTTAGAGTGTCCGTATCTTCTATTAGAATAATTATGTCCTAGACTTTAGCCTTAAGTCCTTATTTATACTGTGCAATAAGCGCCCTATTATTCCACTTAACTTATATAGCTAGCGTTTGGAACTATATTATATACTCTATTGCTAAGGTTTATTGCGTAATGTCTTAGAGTTTTCTTTTTGCTATAGTTACTGCCTCCGGATCTCTAAATATTTATATAAGTTATTCTATAAATCCTTCCTAACTTAAGAATATAAACCACACCTCTTAGTTAGTGGTCGTTATTCTATTTGCCTGTATTTTTATAAAGTAAGGCTTAAACCACTTAAGTGCTCTTCCTAACAGAAATAGTCCCGCATAGGCTATTTAATCCATAAGTATTGCTAGCTTTACTCCTTTTTGTATAACCTTAAAATGCATCTATATAAGGAATCCTTTAAGCTTTAATCTCTCTCCTAAAAATCTTTTAATTAATAGTAACTTAACCTTTGCTGCTCCTATCCTATTAATCCTTTATTTAAGCGTTGTATTATTTTCTGTTAACTAGTTAACTATCTCTTATAGTTGTTTAACCGTTACAGGTTATTGCGAGTTAGTATCTATTATACTAGTGTCGCCTCCTAACCTTAAAGTAGTTGCCGCCGTTAATAGCGTTATGGTGGCTGCTTTTAGTGGCATGTTATTTAACTTTCCGTATTTAATACCGTAACTAGGTAGTAATTGTGTAACGGAACCTTGTAGCAAGTACTACAATAGGCTTATTATTAGGCTAGGTGTATAGGTAATGTAAATTAAAGTTAATAACGTAATAACAACTAGTGGAGTAGTTGCCCAACAGATTAACTCTAATTATATTCTAAGAATTACTATAAGGAAAGAACTATCTAGAGTAGGGACTATAGTCCTTTAAATACACAACCGTACTCTTAGGAAACCCTCCTTATATATAAGGTACGTGTGCTCTATTTACTCTATTGCGGATTATATAGATTACATAGATTATATAGATTACATTACGTGACTTAGTTACTATTTCTTGTTATATAGTTCTACCGGCTCCATCCTAGACCGTACCTATATTAACCAACTAGCTTCTTCTAACTCCTCTCTAAGTAGTCGTAACATCGTACTTAAAGCGTTTGTAACAGCCCTTACTATTACCTTATAAGACACTAAAGCCCATAGCTACTATAGTTAAGGTAATCTTAAAAACTATAACGCCCTTAGCAAACCTTTTATAGTTACGGATATAATTAACGTCGCGAGTTATAAAATAATTAATAGGTAGGTCTATTTTAGTAGTAGGCTATATTAAGCAATAGTCTATATAAACGTATTAGTAAATATAGATTTTCTATTATATAGCTAAGGCTAAGGATAAGGTAGCTAACTTACTATATTATAAGGCTTTATAGCTTAAATAGATTTATAAAGGCACTAGTTATAGAGGTAGATACTAGTAAAGTAGGAGTAAGGGTAAGTAGTTAGTAAAATTAGGTTAATTAGTAAAGGTAAGAAAATAAAGCACGCTCTAATAAAATTATATAAGTAAGGCCTTAGTGGCAAAGTATATAGTTATATACTCTATAGGTTAAACATATATAAGGGTAAATCTATAGTAATAAGACTAACCTATAGAGGAAGACGCGGTATAGTATAAGTTACAGGGATTACCCTATCTAGCCTATCTCTTAATATAGGCCAGGCGATAGTCTAGCACTATTAAGCTCTTATAGTTTATAATATAAGTATATAGATATATAAAAGGGTAAGAGAAAAGAGAAGTAAGTAATAAAGTAAAAGCACTTTACTATAGGCAGGCTAATTATATTATAGGTAAACGGAAACTTAAACACCGTAATCTGTTAAAAATATTACTAATAAGCATAGCCTACTACTGCTAGAAAGTATAAGTCTTTTCCTCCCTTAATTAGTAAGAGAAAAGGCATTATTAACTAAATAATCTCTTACTAAAGTACTAGGTAGGGAGCGGGATATTATAAGACTATATATAGTTCTAAATAGATCTAAAATAAAGATATTAAATTTAAGAGACTCTAATATAATAAATACTATAGTAGAATACTAACCTCTTATATAACACTAAATAGATAAATAGTAAGATAAGTTAATATTACTAAGCGGCTGGATGTTAGTATATATAATATATCTACTATCCTAAAATACCCTAAAATACTGCAAAATGCCGTAAAATGCTATTAATTATATAAACTTATAATATAAGATATAAAACCTCCTACTACCTTTTATAGTAGATATACGTTTAAATAAGTACTAGATATTTATATACAGATATAAATCCTACGCACTAAATAATTATTATTCCGGATAAACTTATTTAGTAGGCCCTTAAGTACTATATAGTATAATAATAACACTAGTGATTATAAAGTAAGTATAATACGTTGCCGTTTACTAGAAGTACTACCTATTATATACTAAGCACTTTATAGTAATAGAGTCCGTATATATAGATATAGGCTAGCCCTCTAACTTTAGTAGCGCGTATATCTACTAACTTTATATAATAATAAGAAATATAGTAACGCCTATAATAAGTACAATACGTTGCTATCTACTAGAAATACTACCTATTATATAGTAAACACTTTATAACGATAGGGCCTATATATATAGACGTAGGCTAACCCTTTAACTCTAGCGGCACGCATATATACCAACTCTATATAATAATAAGAAATATAGTAACGCCTATAACCTCCTATATTCTACTATACCGTAATAACTAGTTACCCCTTTATAGGCACTTAATAAATCGCTTATATTAAAAACTATAAGAGTTTAGCGGTACTAAACTACTACCTAGCCCTAAATAGGCGAGGTAGGGTAGTCCCTATAAGTTATATAATTATACCCTTATTTAACTATACAGTACTAAGTCTAGCCGTATTTACCCTAACTAGTAGTAGTAAACTATAGCCAATTTTACCTCTATGCGGGCATATATAGGCAATTATAAGATCTACCTCTTTACCTCTTCTTAATTAACTTTACTTACTCTACCTTTTATCTCTCCTATAACTAACCTCTAACTACATCTAATATTAGAGTTATACTAGTATAGCGCTAGCTAGCTACTATATAAAGCCCTTCTATTTTAATAGTTACCTTTTACTTAATATATGCCGTAATATTACACGTACCTAACCAAATAAGCGACTTAATAATAACGCAACTATGGGTAAAGCTAGATGTATAGTATAAGGCAAACCTAAAGCCGACTAAAGATATAGATATTACCTAAGGCTTTAAAATAAGTATTAAAAACTATAATAGACTAAAAGAGATGGTTAAAGATATTATAATTAAGGTTAAGCCTAAGCACGTAATATATTGCAGTAACTCTATAATAATAAAAAAAGGGTATATTAAGGAGTTTTATAAGCAACTCCTATAATTTACTAATACTCTACTGGATTAGAAACTATAAGTAATCCTAAAAATTATAGGAAATGCTTATTTTAATTACGTAAGGAGGGTACTAAGTACCTCTAAGAGTGGGCACGCTCTACGTAAATATACATTACCCCTAAAAACCAAAGCATAAGATAAGACGACGCTACCTTAGCTACTATATATAATATAGCCTATAGACGTTACCATAACCCCACTATATAGTATCCCTTCGCCTTAGCTAGTAACCCTAGCGGTAAGTAACGTAATTAATATAGGAGATATTAAGATTAAAATTTAATCTATAGGCTTAATAGGTAAGTTAATAGTTAGGGTAGTTTAAGTCTTATATCTAATAAGCGGAAACCTATATATAGCTCTAGGTAAGCTATAGAAGAAACCATAAGCCTATATAGAGCTTAATATTAACAGTCCGCCCGAAAAGAATATCTATATATTACTATAAAGATATAAAAACCTTACAATACGGTTAAAGGGCATACTTATTATAGCTCTTAGCAAAATAGCAAAAAATAGCATAAAGGAGGCCGTGTTTATAGTATTACTCTTACCTCCTAGCTTAAACTCCTAAGTCACTGCCACTAATAATACACCGCTAGCTATCGAATTTAAGGCGCCTAAACGTAACAGATATAGTATAAAAGATAGCTAGCAAGTCCTAACGCTGCGTAAGGCTAGCAGTAAAAGCAAATTAGGAGAAGGTAAGAAGTAAAGTTATTTAGGATTAGCAGTATATAGCTCTAATAAAGATAGCGAGGGCAAGCCTATTAAATATAAGAAATTAAATAACAGTAAAACTAAATTGGGCAGATATAATAAGTAGCCTTAACTAAAATTAGTAATAAGTGCCCTAGTAGAGGATAATAAAAGCAAGCCGGCCGCGCCTAGGAAGTTAAATAGTTATAAGGCCAACCTAAATAGAAGTAGGAAACGCCCTTAAGTAGAATTAGTAGTAGGTACCCTTATAGAAAACAGTAATAACAAGCTAGTTATACGCAAAAGGTAATTAGTAAAGAGAAGACGTAACCTATCTGCCTATAAGCCTATATTAGTAAGTAACAGTAATACTAAAGAAATTGCCACAGATAATAGTAAATCGCTATAATTTATTACTAAACCTAAAGATATACACTAGCCTAACGATATAATAAACGACCCTACTACTACATTACCAACCATTAATATCCCTTATAATATTACCATAGAGGATAGTAAATTACCGTAACGTGCTAATAGATATAATAATTAGTTCCTATATTATACTAACTCTAAAGACGTAAAAAGTGGAGACTAAGATAAGAATTTAGTTAATAATAACAACTAAGACAAGGATTTAGTTAATAATAACAACTAAGATAAGGATTTAGTTAATAATAACAACCAAGATATAGACATAGAGGAAGAACTTAACTAGTAAACATTCTTAACCTAGCTTTATAAGGCCAGGAAGAACAACCTAAATAGCGCACTAGCGTATATAACAAAGGCGGATCTTCTACTTACTCTAAAGTATTTCCTACTCGTCTTATTAAAAGCACTTTCTAAAACCGCCCTAATTAAACTCCCTAATTAGGGCCTCGCATTAGGCTTTAAATTTAGCCTATACTAAGTAGTATATATAGCTTAAGCATTTAAGTAAAAGAGGATAATTAAAGGAGGCGATATCTATACAGACGAACCTAGCGCGGGTAAGACTATATAAATAATCACTTAATAGCTAATAAACTACTTCTATTATTAGAATATAATAGACGTTTAAGAGGCCTAAGCTACTAGAGACGTAACCCACTACCTACTTAAGATATATCTACTAGATATAAAATACCTATAGGTAGCAAAGCAGCCAATTATATACTACTATAAAGATAACTTTAAGAAGCTATACCCTACAGACCTATAGCAAGGCTGCTTAGTCATTTTTACACTAACCCTAGGCCTACTAGGATTCCTAAAGGACGTAAGTATAATATTATAAGACGGCGCGATTATAAAGCGCCCCAACCCGCCCTAGATTACAATTCTCGCCCCTAGCTATAATAAAGTTAAAATATTTAGTAAACTAAAAAAAAAAAAATAGCCGTAAATCTATAAGGCTTTTAAGTGGACTAATAAGGAATAATAGGAGAATAATAACAATATATATCTGGTTAGTAAGGCTCTTCTATTACACCTATAGGGTAAAGCTAGGTTTAAAAATAATTATAGCCCTACCCCTAATATAACGGAACTATTAGCGCTAAGACACTTAACCTAATTCCTTCTAATTACTACACGAAATTATATTACTACACAACTAATATACGGGTTTATTACTATATAAACTAGTATATAAAAATACCTAAATAGCCAATCCCCTAAAATATATTAGAAATTAAAGAGTGTAATATAGGTTAGGTATATCCTTTAGGATAAATACTACCTAGATATAACCAGTAGAGTCTTAATATTGTTTATTAAGGATATAGTTAAGGAGTACCGCATTATATATAATCGCAGCTTTACTATATAGGGTGTATTTAGTACGCCTAATAACGGAAACCTAGTATAACTAATATGGTTTATTATAGTAGGATTAAAAAGGCTAAAGTAGGAAGAAGCTAATAAGCTAAAGGGAATAGAGTTTAAAGTACTGCTTAAGCTTAAAGAAGAAAATATCTAGCTAAAGAAGAAGAAATTTAACTATCTTTATAAGGATGCGAAGACTAACTCAGTTAGAGTAATAGTAAATAGGAAATTCGGCAAACTAGCTACATTTTTCTATATAGTTATTCCAACGTTTTAGATATATAAAGGGGAGTTAATACTCTAGTTTAACTAGTAAAAGCTTATCCTAAAGAATAGCTATTTTAAATTAGTTATGTTATAGGCCGACTCTAATAATACTAAGGTGGCTATAATTACAGCTATAGAGGACTAAGTAAGGATAGAGTAGAGGCGCTAATATAAGGAACTTCTAGATTTATAGAAGGAAGATAGTAGTAATTTAAATACTAAACCTAAGATACTAAAACTTACCTACGCTAAGTTATATACTAATGCGAAAACGGTAATAAGTATAGCCTAGGTTGTCTAATACTGGGACTAGTATACCCCTATTATAATTAAGTTTAATAAGTTTAATAAATCTAATAATAAATACCTAAAAACTTAAAGTTGTATACTTAAGGACCTAATTATTACTAAGTAGACTACTAACCCACTTAGTAAGGAGTTTACCAATATACTTAACCGCTATTTTTAATAAAATGTAAAGTTCTTTTAAGCAAAAAAAAATCTATAATTATATTTATATTAAAAAATAAACGGATAGTTTAGCGTATAAGATTATTATTACTACTCGCTTACCTCTTATACTAGCTTATTAGTTTAATAGGCTATATAAAGAATACTGTAAAAATAAGGTGCTCTACTATGCAGTTAGTATATTTAATATTAAGAAGGCTAAGGCTAGGTAAACCTTTAATACTAATAACTCTAAGTAGATCCTACTTTATACCTTTATATTAATTAGGCTATCTATTAACCTATAGCGTATAAATTATACTATTATAGTTAAGCAAAGCCATAAGCTCTTAGAGGTAAAGTAATTATTTACTTAGATAGATTAATAAGGATAGACTAAGCCCGTCTACTATAGTACTATTATAGCTAATTAGAAGTTAAGTATTAAGTAAAGGATATTAAAGTTAACTAAATTTACGTTATTACTGCATAAGTTAGTGTATAAGGAAAAGGCCAATTTAAGCTTAAAAGTAGGCTAAGGTAAAAAGGAAGATACTAAGACTATCTAATACTGGTAACGATTATAAGAGTATAATGTAACTATAGATAGTTCCAAATACTATATATAGTGGCGTATATATAGGCTAAGGGAAGTATCTTCTAGTAACTTATAGGTAGTAGCGTAGCGTATATAGTAAACTTAATTAACTAAAATATTTCTAGTATTATTATTTCTAAGAGAGCATTAAGCTATAGCTTACAGCACTTTTATTAAGGCAGCGTTTGGCCACAAATTATAGCATTATTATTAGCGGTATAGTATATAGCCGCAAAATATAACTAAATGCGGCTAAATACTAAAATTGCTTAATTAGCATAAATTTAATTTAAGATACTAGTAAATTTTTTTATAATGCCGCCCCGCCCCCTATACTTACTAATATTAATAAAATATATATAAAATATAAAATATAAAAATTTTATTAATAATATTAAATTTATAAAAATTATACTTTTTTATATACTTAGTAATATTAATAAAGCGTATATAAAATATTAAATTTATAAAAATTATATATTTATATATACTTAGTAATATTAATAAAGCATATACGTTTATAAGCTTAAACTGCTAACTAAGATAAAAATATATCTAACGTTTTACGTAAACTTGCTATAACCCTTAAAGGGTAAACCTATAACTTATAAAGTACTACTACTACCTCCTATAATTGTTAATAACAATAACAGTTCTTACTTTATTAACTTAATTAATAATATATAATAGAAGATATAGTCTAAATAATTTAAACTTTTTATTAAATAAAAAGGATATAAGATATAAACCTAGGAACCTTATAAGAAAATTAAGACTAATACGCCTTCCTTAGTAAAAGAATTCCATAAGAACTATTCTTCGCAGCCTACTTTAGCTAGATAGATATAATATAAAGGTAAACAACTACTACTTAATATAAATATACAAAACACGATAGCAGGAAGCTTAAATTTAAAAAAAACTTAAAATATATTATAACGTTTATAATACAGTTATATAATATATAAGATATTAAAGAACTTTAACTAGTGGTTAAAGTTATTTAATTAGTTAAGATTGCCTTACTAAGACCCTCTATAAAGATATTAGTTCTACTTACCGCCTTAATTAAGCTAATAGCGATTTTCTATCCTAGGGATAGAAAATCCTAATTAGTCTATTTAACGATAGAACTAGTAAAATTTTCTACTACTGTCTAACGTAAGTATATAAACGCGATAAGTAATAAGTCTTAACTAAAATTAAATTATTTTAGACTTTTAGCTAAAGGGGGGGTACTATAACGGGACTAGCCTAGCTATAGTAGGAATGTCTTAATAAAATACTTAATAGATAAATTCCGACGCTTTAACTAGATTCTACTAAATTTTTCTAGCTTAATTAACTTCTATTAAGTTCTACTAAAGTCCGTTAAAGACCGCGTGTGTATATACGTACGTATTGACTACCAAGACCCCTAACTATTTAATTAGATAATTCTTTTATTATTCCCTTCTCTCTTTACGTAACGTCTTATTTTATACAAGAGCTATACCTATAGATTTAGATAGAATTTATATTATTCCTTTAAATCTGCCCCAAAGCCTCTTCGCGCCCCCACACCCTTAGTAGTAATTAAGAGCTTTAATTAATAGCCTACCTGTTAGCCCTAAAGTCTACTTAATCTAGAGCTAGAAGACTAAATTACCGCCTTAAAGCATTTTATATTTCCTTAGCGGCGCCTATAGATTAAGGATAAATAGGAGAGATAGTTAAGTATTAGCTTGTACTTACGCTAGTAGGGGCAATACGGATATAGTAGACGGCTAAGCGGGTGGTATAGATATTGTAGATAGCTAAGCGGACGGTGCGGATATTATAGACGGCTGAGCGGACGGTGTAAATATTATAGTTAGCTAAGCGGATAGTGCGGATATTATAGACGGCGGCTAAGCGGGTAGTGTGGATATTATAGATGGCTAAGCAGGCGGCGTAGATATAGTAGACGTTATAGCAGGCGGCGTGGGCTTATTTAAAGGTAGATATATAGACTTTATAGGCCTTATCTAAATACCTATCTTCTCTTACTAGATCTATATAGGTGTAAATAATACTAATAACCTTTTTATTTTGCTAAGCCGTTCTAAGATTATCTATACGCGTAATTAAGCCCCCTTTATTTTAAAGATTGCGGCCTTATATCTTAGCTTAGCTACAGCCTTATAGGCGGGCTAGTATTTCCGCATTATTAGCTTATCTAGTATAACTATATTAGCTAGCGAGCTTTCTACCCACGCGGCGAATCTCTAATACTCCTCACAGCTAAAAAGGGGGTCCTTTTATAGGGGTAGAGCGGGAACTGCTTATATAGGATTACCCTAAGCGCGTGGAGGAGGCGTAGAAATCCTAAGCCCGTAAGATTAAGCTGTATAACCTTATTATCGGCCCTACCTAGGTAGTAGGCCTCTATGCGTTTTAGCTAGACGTTAGTTTTAGCCCATATTTTTAAATAAAGGGCCTCCTTTAGCACCTCCTATACGTGGGGGAGAAAGTAGCCCTTTCCTTTCTTTAGGAAACCGATAATTAACCGTATAAACACACAGGGTAGGTAGCTAAGGTAGGCTCCTATTATCGCGTCCATATTTCAGCGTCTAGCCTGTTTAATTTAGGTCTTCTTAACGCTGTTAAGCTCAGTATACCGGACGCTCTACTTATAGGCGCTATAGGTCTTCTTCTTTAAGTAAATTCCTACCCCTAGAATATCTTTTTATTCTATTTAAACTGTATATAATAGCTTATCGGCTATTATAGTACTTTAATACTACCAGGAAAGATGTATAGGTTATAGTAGTCCTCTAACTACTAAAAGGATAGGAAGCTCTTAGCGCCGTCTTTACCCTAGTAGTTAAAGAAGTAGAAGGCTATTATAGAGAGGGGTAAAGGATAGGGTTAGCGTTCCGCATATAGCCTATATACTTAACCTTACCGTACTAATTCTACTTCCTTTATATTATTAATATAATTATATACGGCGCTAACTTATCTAATTTAGGCCCTTTATTCTCTAGTTTAATAAAGATAAAATTAGTAAGCTAAACGTCTTATCTACTTTTACTATAGGTAATAGTAGTATAGCTTAAGGAATAGGTTAGAAAACGGCAGCTATATAGACTAGGTAGGGTATATACAAACCTAATAAATACTTAGCTGTAGTTTAAAAGTAAAACTTAACTAAACCTAGTATCTTAGAGCCCGTCTCCTAGCACTAAGTAATTGCCTTTTTAAGCCCTTTAATGTTGTAGCTGCTAGTAATTATAAAAAGGCCTTAATTAATAAAGTTAACGCGTTAAATCCGGTCCTTATTACGGCGGACACTGTTTAGTACTGCTAAGAGCTTCGCCCCCTATAGCGGCTATAAGGTTTTACCTTCTAACTACTATATATAAAGCTCGGTAATAGCAAAGACGTAGCTATTTATAACTAAGTATTAGACTATCTCGTTAAATAGGGCGTCTAGGGCCTCCTTGTTCTATATCTCCCCTTCCTCCTTTATAGCTTCCTCCCCTATACCTACGGCTGCCCCTACAGCTGCCCCTACGGCTACCTTCCCCCCTAGCTACCCTGGCCGCTTAACTATCTTTTGCCTTTTCTTTACCCGCTCGTTATCTTTCTATATCTCTTTCTATTTTAACTTCCATTTTTAATAGCCAGTAGCCTATAATTCTCGGTTAATGACATACTGCTCTAAAAATAGGTAAAGCTTATTTTCTATTACCTAGGCGCCGTCCGTATTACCTTCTAGTCTTATATATTAGTCTTTCCACTCTTTCTACTTCGGCTTATACGCCCTTATAGTATTCTTTACGCGCTAGGCCTTATAAATATTATATAACCATGCCGTCTGGGCCTTAAATTCGTTCTAGAGGCTATAGGAGGAGGGGGAGAAGGAGGCTAGGGGGGCTTCCTTTAACTACAAAGTAGACTATAGGGTAAGAAGATTCTTAAAAGACTCTATTTTTATAAGAGGTTAGGGGGAAAACGCGTAAGCGCGGCGCGGATATAGGTAAATAAAGCCACTAAACGCGTAAATATTAATAAAGGAGGAGAAGAAAAGAGCTCTATATTATAGAATTATAATTATAGTAGGCCGTTCTATATAAAATTAGAAGCCCCGCGTAAGCTAGGAGCTAGCGCGGGCACGAAAATAAGAAAAGGGTCAAAAAATGGATTGTTAAGGCGATGATAAGGTTGAAGGCGCGCGACAAGGTCCTCTATACTAACCTAGTACTAACCTAGGCCTTAAAAACGCGTCCAAAAAGTAGGGGCCACTACTAAAGGGGGGGGGTAATATTTGGACAATATATCGCGGACCTTAAGGGGTTGTACATAACCTAAGATTATGCCAAGCCTAACCCGGACCTCCGATACCTATAGGCATTATACCTATAATAAGGAACTGCTAGCTATAGCCAACTACTTTAAATAGTAGTAATATTACCTTAAATACGTAAGCTATACTACTTATATACTCTTAGATTACTATAATTTACGCTACTTTATAACTATAAAGGAGCTTATATCTTAATAAGCTAAATAGGCAAAAGAGCTTATATAATTTAATTTTAAAATTATATATAAGCTAGGGGAAAATAACCCTACTAATAGACCGTTATAATGGCTAGATTATACTAAAGGCTTTAAAACAGAAGAAGGAAAATAAATAATAGATATTTTACTCCCTATATTATAGAACAAGCTTTAGGTATAGGATACTTGAGTACCTATAGCTTTATATATTAAATATTAGGCGGTATAAACCCTATTAGCTTTTACTAACGTTCTAACTAGTACCCAGTTTATTACTATTAAGGGTCTAAATATACCTAGATAGAGTGTCCCTAATATAAGTACAAAACCTAGTAATATACTACCTCTAATTATTAAGCTATCCCCTTAAACTAATAGTAAAGCTATAAAACAATTAGAACTTGGAGCCCTATAATAACTAAAGGACTTTAACTTTATAGCGGCCTTCTTAATATACGCGCACTAAGGAGTTATAAGATCTATTGTACTATTTAATCTTATACTTAGAGTAGTATAAAATAAAATAGCTTTTACCTAGAAACTATCTAAAAGGTTAATAGATCTTATCCATAAGATATAATGGAGGGATACTTTTTATACTGTTTTTAATGCGGAAATAGACTGGAAATATAATGAAAAGAAAGCTACTAAGCGCTATTATTAAAAACTAGACCTAATAGGCCTACTATATAGATATAGTAAAGTTTAGGTGCTATAAAAGGCAAATCTATAATAAAAGATTTTTATAAAGAATTACGATAATCCTTTAAGTGGCCACTATAGTTAAGCTAAAACAGTAGAATTACTTTAGCGTAAATACTATTAGCTAAAGCTTAAGTAGGAAGTAAAGGAGTATATTAGCTATTACGAAAAGTATTAAGTATATAAGATCCATAGGCATAAGCTATAGGATCTACTTAAATTAGTTTACTCTACTAGTAAGCTATAGCAATATTACGCTATAGACTTTATTACGGATCTTCCGCTATTTAAAAATAGCCAAGGACGAATATACGATTTAGTCTTCATACTTATTAATAGGGTTTTAAAGTACGTTTAATACCTTCCTATTAATAAGACAAATAATATATAAGCGCTCACATTAGCAAATTGTGCGGTGCCAAGACCCTGGAGCTCCTGGAGCCCTCTTAGAGCCTCCTAACAGTCCTAATAGGAACCTACTAGGAACCTGCCAGGGCCCTACCAGGGCCCAAACGGAACTTCCATGTGACACTCATACTCGGAGTTCCTGTCAGGGCCTGATCGGACGGTTAGTGCTGTCGGGTCCCCGCTAGGGCCCGACAGAACTAATAGGAGGCCACACACTTTTCCTAATGCACTAGCCTAATTAAAGAGAAATACTTTCTTAAAGTAAACTAGCTATACTCTATTACTACTAATAGGGGTAGTATCTTTATAAGCCAGCACTAGTTAGATCTATACTTTTATTTAAAGATAGACCACTATTATAGTATAGCTTTTTATCTATAAATAGATGGGTAAATAAAACGCTAGAACTAGGAACTAGAGTCTTACCTATAAATATATTTAAACTACTAACAAGATAACTAGTACGAGCTACTCCTATATACGGAGTACGCTTATAATTTAAAGTAATACGTATTATATAAGTATACACTAATTTAGATTACCTATAGCGTCTAACTATTTAGGTTTAATGGTATACTTAATAATTACTAGCTAAGGTCATATAATTAGTTATAGGATCCTACTAGGAAGTTTAAGGATATCTACTAGAGAGTATAAGAATACCTTTAAGAATAGGAGGAGTAATAGAAGTATATAAAGTAGAGACTATAAAATGCCTAAGAGCAGTAGAAGCTTTATATAACCGCAAGCACTAAGATAAGTATTTTAGAGTAGGCGATAAGGTTCTATTATATTTAATAAATATTAAGACCTGTTAACTATTAGAGAAGCTTTATATAAGGTACCTAGGTCACTTCTAAGTTAAGGAATAAATTAATAAGCTAGCCTATTATCTCTAGCTACCCCTATCTATAGCCTATATATATTTAGTATTTTATATAACCCTACTAGAGCTATAGTATAGACCACTACTGGAAAAGAACTTCTATCTAGGCCTAATTAAACACCTTAAGGTAGTTGGCGAGCAGTATAAAGTTAAAGCTATACTATGTTATAAGTCTATTAAGAACAAGCTTTAATATAAAGTTAAATAGCTAGGCTAGCCCATTAAGGACTCTATATAGGAACTAAAAGATCACCTTAATTATTATAAAGATATTTTAAAAGAATATTAGGACTAAGGCCTACTATCTATAAATTATAAAAAGCGCTCTAATACTATAGTGTTATTGCAATCTATAAAAAAAAGCTTATAGTAGGCCGTAAGAGGCCCTAACGAGTAAATAGGTTAAATTAGATATAGAATAGATAAGCTCTAAAAACTATAAGGATTAGGGCTACGGCCTAAGGCAGAATAGGTCCTTAGCCTTTTTATATATATAGCATAGAGTTAATAGGGCATTTTGCTAGAATTGTATCCCTATTAATTAATTTATACTAGGAATATTATTTCTAAGGCTCTTAAGCCCATTTTAAAAGCCTTCTAAGGCCTTCTTAAGCACCTAATTAAGGTCCTTAATTACTACTATATATAAGAATAAATCCTAAATACCTAATTTAAAAAGCTACTATACCTTATCCTTAGGAGCAGGATTAGTATCTATTAGCCCTTTAAGTAACAGCTAACGGGAATAAGATCCCTTTATAGGAGTGCGAGTAGGTATAAAATAGGGATAGGATGATAAGGTATAGCTAGGGTAGAGATCCTTAAACGCTTAATACTAATATTAAGTCTAAACTAATACCAACAAAGCTCTTATAGCGTTAGCTTATAGTTAATAAAAATATACTTAAGCCTAGAATAAATAGAGATATTAGCTGGCTAGTATAGTCTAAAACCACTAAGACCTTACTACGGCAACTATTAATTACCTATTCACTAGGTACTTAAAGGGTAACCTACCTAATAACGTATTATATTATACTCTTTTAAAACTTAACGCGTATATATAAACTTCTTCCTATAGTAGACAGCAACCTTCGTCTTATTACCCCTATCCGTTACCCTATTCTTAGTATACTAACCTTACTTTTATATTAGGCGTTCCTAGCTAGCTTACTAAGAGTTATAGGCGGTATAGAGGGCTATAGCATAATTTTAAATTTAACCTAAATGTTTAGTATTAGCGTTTAAATGGGAGAGAGCCCGGGCAATATAGTAGTTAAAAATATTAAAGGAACGTCGCTACTTAGGCCTAGGTTATTAAAGCTTAAAGTTAGTAATAGAAATCTATTAAGGATAAAAAAAGCTTACCTTAACGTAACTACTGCTCTTAGTACACATGCATTAATTATAAGGACTAAAGGTATTAGATTTTATGTAATATATCTTAGTATAAGCCTCTAAAAGCCTTTTATTAGATTTTTAGTCTTTTAAAGACAGGCAAAATTATTTAGGTAAGACCAGTGCTAGTTACAGGTTAGCGGAGATTGGGGTTCTATATATAAAGGTATAGCTAGGATACGCTATAGAATTTACTTAAAAAAGCAGTTAGTAGGAGATTAAAGAGGTTTATTAAATTATTAATAAAGAAAAGAAAATCTTAATAATATATTAAAGATACGTCTAAAATTAGATAAAGGTTAGCAATAGGAAGTAAGGTATTAAAAAAAGATTAAGCTTAATAAGCAAAGTGTCTTTATATTTTACCTTCTGATACCCTTTTAGTAAATAGCTATAACCTTACTAATATAACTCCGTTATAATAGCGCCATTTAAAAAAAGGAAATACGCGTATAAGCTATTTAGCTATTATTTCCTTATAAAAACTAATTACGCGGCCAGAGAAAGGCAATTAAGACGTTAATTAAAGACGTATATAGGTTAAGTTACATCGGGAAAATATTCGCAGGATGAGATTCAAGTAGACTTTGTTTAGCGCGTTTCGCGTAATTAATATATAATTAACCAACTTAATATGCAACTTAACTAACTTAACACGCAATTGACTAACTTAACATGTAACTTAACCAACTTAATACGCAATTAACTAACTTAATATTTAACTTAACTAACTTAATACGTAATTAATTAACTTAATATTTAACTTAACTAACTTAATACGCAATTGACTAACTTGATATTTAACTTAACCAATTTAATATGTAATTAACTAACTTAATATTTAACTTAACTAACTTAATACGCAATTAACCAACTTAATATTTAACTTAACTAACTTAACACGTAATTAACTAACTTGACATTTAACTTAACTAACTTAATACGCAATTAACCAACTTAATATATTTAAAAGTTAAATAACACGTAGTTAACCTACTTAATAACTTTAAAAGCTAACTACACATTCCTTAATATGCAATTGAGGTAATGTAATATATTATTTTAAAGTTGTATGCTAGCTTATAATATATATTATATACAATCTTATATAATCTTATATAATCTTATATAATCTTATACAATCTTATATAATCTTATATAATCTTATACAATCTTATATAATCTTATATAATCTTATACAATTTTATATAATCTTATATAATCTTATATAATCTTATATAGTCTTATATAGTCCTATATAGTCTTATATAGGTTTATTATTATATTATATATTATAGGTTCTATACTAGCTTAGCTACTTTTGCTATTTATTCTAGCTTTTATATAATAACGCGATGCGAGTTCCTTTTTTAAGAAAGTTGTCCGAGTATAGAGTATTATATTGGTCCTAATTAATATAATTATTGACGTAGTACAAATCTGGATAAGAAGTAGCGGCTAGAATAATATACGCGCTTCGTAGAATAGATAGCATTAAATAAAAGCGACTACCTCTAAGTACTTGCCTAGTATTTACGCTCGAGCGCGGCCACCTTTTTACCTTAACTATGCCGTGTGTTGGATACGGCAGTTTATAATTTAATGGCTAAAGCAGCTCTACCATAGCTTTAGTATATTATATGTATACACCATACTTATCTAACCTTTTAATATTTAGAATAGTAATAATTAGCTAAAGCTGGCCTATAAGTCTTTTACCTAATAACGTGCGGCCCTTTTTAATATGGTCGCCGTTATCTATATACTCCTAAACCTATATATAATCACGCCTCTACTAGTTAGAATATTACCAATTTAGTATACAACGTACTACCTCACTAATTTAGCCCTTAAGGTTAGTTGTATTTTTTCCGTCTCGTTTCTAATAGTAAATAGATAGATGTATTTTAATAAGCAGGCGCTTAACCTATAAGGGGTTCTTCTCTTTCCAGTCTATATTGGAGTTCTGGGTACGTTCACCTTATAGTTTTTGCCTACACTCTTAGATAAATACCGTAATGCCGTTTAGAAACCCTGGGATTTTATAGCAGTTTGCTATATAAGATATATAAAGCCACGTCTTTAACCTAAAACGCCTTTAGATAAGATCTGTTGCCCTATCTATATCTTCTAAAGGCTACTAAAGCTTTGCAACTGCTAAATACTATATTGGTTAAGTAACCTACACCTCTAGACGCTAGGAAGACTGTAGTACAGAATCACTATTTATAAAAGCTATTTCGTCTTCCATTGCTAGTACTGCTACCCGTCTTAAATTATAAGAGTAGATTTAAGATAGCAAATCCCGTTTATTTGTTAAGTTATAAAACGCCTTAATAATATAACGGTATCTAGCTTCGCTATTTACGCTAGTGCAGTACCTATCTGCATATCCGTATAGGTGGATATTTTCCTTAAAATATATAAGGGCATGGAATTTTGGTATATTAAAATAGCCCGTATTAGAATCCTTTATCTTTAGACAGAAACTTTAAAACACGCCTTTAAGCATATTAATTTAATATAGGGCGTGGTATATATATCGTAGTGTCTCCTCGTTATAGGTGCGATACTAAGCTATAATAACAAAGTTGTATACGGCTCTTGTAAAATGTATAGCATATAGTTCCCTAGACGACAGCAGTAGGGCTAGCATAGCGATAAGTTAATAAACTATGGCTTTTTGTTTATTACCTGTCTATTAAGTAACTTTACTAAATAATAGGTTATTAAACCGTTTTAGGCCCGTAAAAGCCGGGATTTATCTAAAACGCTAATTAAGCTGAGCCTCTATAGACATATTTATTATAGTTATCTTCGTCCCTCTTCTCTTTCTTTTTAGCTAGATAATATCGCCTACCAGTTTCTATACCTATTTGATAAGTTGTATAATAATACCCTTTAGAAGCTGATGTAGAATATCTACTATTATACCCTTATAGATATTAAATAGGCAATAGTATTACGCGAAATATTTTACTGGGTGTACCTAGTTGTCTAAGGATGGAAGAATGTTCTCTAGTTTTTGGCGTTTAATCTATCTTCTTGTTTCCTTATGGGTGCGTGGCGGGTATTGTTTCTTAGTTAAGTTCTTGCGCTTTAGAGGGGGGACCTAGCATATAGTGCAGTGCTGTTGGCTTTTAATACCTATAAGTAGCACTTGTTTTTTATAGTCTGCTATTATTCCATATATAATTAGATAATATTATTACACAAAATTATCCGCATATTAAAGGTCTACGCCGCTTTCTGTAAGATGCTTAATTGCTATTATATTTTAGTTAATGGAATATAGCGTTAGAATACTAAAGTAGGACTTACGTTTAAGTATAGTTTTTATTACCTTATAATATGCTTTACTTTTTATATTGTTATCTTTTTCTTTAATAACTGGTATAAAGCCGATAAGGATATTTATAGGGGATATCTATTGGCGTCGAACTTGTTGGTTAAGATTACCGATGGTAAGATATACCGGCTAGGCCGATTTATTGTTATAGTGCATTATTAGCTAGGTCTTATTAACTGCTATAAGTATAGGAACTATTATAGCACCGCTAGGAAGCTTGCCTTATATCTCCTACTACTAGTTACCGTTATATAGCTCGTTATAGACTTAGTGGTTTTTAGCATTATAGAGTCTCTTTAGTGTATATACTAGTGTATCTTTAAAGGGTTAATAGCTAATTAGAAAGGTAATTATATTTATAATATTCTAGTAAAGAATATAGTATTCCCTCTGCTTAGAGCCTTTAATATTTAATTCTACCTTATACTCTAATCGGAGCCATTGTTTGTTTTGTATGCCAAATGGAATAGCGGTAATTAGTTCTTCCTATTAATTTACAAATTGGAAGCTAAGTAGGCCATAAAGTAGGCTAAGGCGGGTGTCTTTAAGTAGTGTGTTAACGTCTCCCTTTATACAGCGAATGCGGTGCAGCTATATTAAAAAGGCGTAATTAAACTCCGAATAAAAAGGATGGTATGGTATACTTTAGCTATTATTATATTATAATATAGTAATATCTAAAATTGTTTAGCTAACTTACTATATATTATTATCGGTCTCGTATAAAATTAGTTTACCCGCCTTTATATTTTTAGTTGCTTTAAATATCTTTACTTTAAGTAATAATAATAACAATATAACGCTTTTCTAATATAGTATACTATATAGAGGCACCAGATAGGCATTCTGCTCGTATTTTACCGCTACTGGAGCGTACTTATTAGTATCCGTATTTATACCGTCCGGTTATAATTACGCGTTATTTAACTAGTAAGAGTAGTGGAATTAATTGCGAATTATAAGCAGTCGGGCCGTAATAAATATGCGAGTGTTATATCTCTCTTCGCGTGCTTTTTTATAGACGTGTTAGTGGCTAGGTAGCCGCCTTTTGCAGCACCGTAGGTGTTAGTAAAGGCCGCCGTAACTCTTAGGGGTATAAGAATACCATAGACAGCTCCGCTGCATTATTGCTAATTATATATTAAATAATATGGTATTATTTCTAGGCGTAAAGAGTGCGTGTTATGGTACTAACGGTTAATTGCCAGTATTTAATCTATATAAGTGGCTTGGCTTTATGGCTGCCAAGAATATACCTCTTATTTTCTCGCTAGAACTAGTTACGCTAAAGCATAAGTATAACTAGCCTAACACCGAGTTTAAGGACTTAAAAGAGTCTAAGGTAGCTAAACTGGATGCTGAAGCATAAGTATAACTAGCTTAATACCGAGTTTAAGGACTTAAAAGAGTCCAAGGCAGCTAGAATAGACGCTAAAGCGTAAGTATAACTAGCTTAACACCAAGTTTAAGGACTTAAAAGAGTCTAAGGTAGCTAAACTATACGCTAAAGCGTAAGTGTAACTAGCTTAACACCGAGCTTAACACTAAGTTTAAGGACTTAAAGAGTCCAAAGTAGTAGAACTGGACACTGTGAACTAAAGACTTAATGGTACCCGGAAAACCTTTATCCGTCTAAATAACAATATATAGTATTTTTAGGCAATGGCTATAGGACTATAGCTACGGCGAAGATATTATTTACCACCGATGTTACAGAGCCTGATAATATTAGCTATCTGGACCTGCAAATTCCATTATTTTTATATAAGCCGTGGCAAGAAAAAAAGGGAAGATTGAGGGTAGTGCTAGTTGAGTTAAGATAACTAAATAAGTTAGTACTTAGAACCATAATATCCGGTCTTAGGTATATAGAGTTTTAATTAATATCTAACTTAAGCTGCCGCCCGGAAGTCTTATATTTGTTATTAGGGTAACGCCAGAGGGCCAGGCTGGATAATAGGTATTGGCAATAATATAGATAATTTAAAGCCCGCGAAGTAATTAAATAAAAAGCCTATATCTTGTAGGCTAACTGCTTATCTTTAACGGCTTTCGAAAGTTTATTTCTAGAATTCCTTTTAATATCTCCGGTTTCCTATTAAACAGATATATTAGCACGAGCCTATATACTACTAGGGTACAGAGCTAAAATATAGTTAGAGCTCTTTGAATGATTTGCTAGAAAAGAATAGGTTATTTAGGTTAGCCTATAGATCGGCTAGCTTAACCTTAATATCCTACCCCAGCTCGCGAAGATTAGGGCCATTTCCACCCGGTATGCCACCGTTAATCTGTATATTAGCATCTCCCTTATTCGCAGCGGCTAAAGAGGCTTTAGGTATCTGGTCTTTGGAAAGTATTATAATATGGCTTTTAAGAGAGCCTACTCCGCGCTAGGGCACCAGACGCTATATTATAGGTAGAGCTTATAGTAGTTGTGTAAGGCGGGATACATTTCTAGGTAGTGTATGTTTGGAGAAATTAAGGCTAAGGCAAGCTTAATATAGCTGTGTTTTTGAAGACAAAGAGGCTATAGTGTCGGTTTAGGCGGCTATAGAAGTTTAAAAGATTAAGCAAACAATAGCAGGAAATAGAAGAAAAAGGCGCGTGAATGAGAGTACGGTGTCATAGGGCTAGAGTAATAATAGCTGTGTTGTGGATGGCTTAATATGCAATTCGGACTACGGGACCTATATGTAAATAAGTCTAGCGAATATCTTTAATATAAAGTGTAGTAGCCATAAGTAGGATCTAGGATACTAGTTTTAGGTTGCCTGTGTAGTAGATATAATAGCTTATCTAAAAAAAAGTTACTTTATTAGTGATATAGCTTAAAAATAGGTTATACTTTAGGTAAAAGGGTATCCTAAAGCCTTATCTTGCGCTTGTGGGATAAAATACCATATTATATTTTACTTTGTTTTGTACAATCTTAGACTTTTTATAATGTCTTGGATTATCCCCCTACCTCTCTCTACTATACACTTTACCTTATCTTGTACTTGTGGGATAAAATACCATATTATATTTCACTTTTTTTTATATAATCTTGGACCTTTTATAATGTTTTAGATTATTCCCCCGCCTCTTTCTGCTATATATTTCACCTTACCTTACGCTTATAAAATAAAATGCTATATTGTATTTCACTTTTTTATATAATTTTAGATATTTTTTAATATCTTAGATTGTCCTAAACTTGTTCCTCTACCTCTCTAAAGCTGCTTTACTAACTAGTTATAATATAAAGAATAGAATTATTAGCTCTTTTATTATTATATATCTAGTCTAGTTACTTAAGTGTACCTATTAGGATATCTATTATCCTATCTATAACTCTTTAGCTTTTTATATAATGTATATAATAACTAACGTTCTAAGGCTTCTACTATAGATTATACTTGTTTTTATATGCCTTGCTATTTATATCTTACAATTTTATTTACTTAGTTAGCAGCGTAAATCTTATATCTTGTCTCGCTACGTACTTTTTGTTCTATTTCTCACTCTAAGTCTTATATTTCGTTCTACTGCCTATATTAAAGCTTACATCTTATCCTACTTCTCGTATTAAGACTCGCATTCTATTCTATTTCTCGCATTGCTCTTATATTACTCTTGTTAGAATCCGCTATTATCTTAAGTTAATACTATTAGCACACCTTCTTATTATAACTGTTAGGATTATCTTATTAGATTGTTGCTAATTATTTAATATATTATCCGCTCTACTGTCTTTATAAGTTACTCCATACTATTCTATATAAAACTTTTACCCGCTTATAAATATATAGGGTCCTTAACTATAATGGCGGCGTTATACCTAGACTCTAGTTAGTACTTAACTACTATAACTAATAAGAACTCATTATAAATAAGTGGTCTAAAGCTGCAGTAAGGACTCGCGATTAACGAAAAAATATATAAAGAAATCCTCTAATATTATGCTAGCGAAATCAATGAAGTGTCTAGCGGTAGGTTACTAGCGTTTAGGCCTATGCGAAATGGAGTTAAGCATATAGTCTTTAACCTTCTTAACACTAAGTATAGGCACGTGTTTAAGAGATCTAATCTACTATTAGAGTTCGAAGCTTTCGCTATCGCCGCTAAAAAATCTATATAGCGACACGTAACGACTAACAGATGTAGAGGCGTGGAGGTTACAATGGCTGATGTTGTTCTAAAGTATAGCGGCTTGTCTTCTAGAGAGTAGTCTGTCGACTTATTTAAATTAAGGGTAGCCTCTAAGGCTGCCTAGGTGCTTAGTAGTCTGTTTATTAAAGTCCTATAATAGCTAAATACTATACCTACACTATTCTATAAAATAAGCTTTGCTGTATATAGTTACCTAGATAAAACGCTATTAAATAGGGCCCCTATTTTATACGGATTTGCATTAAAAACTAAGTATAAGCATCTATTGTCCGATTCTCTAGAGAAAGTTAATGTATATTACTATAGATATGATAAGCTATAGGCCGTAATAAGTGTAAACTTCTTAGCGGATAAATATAGGGATGGCTGGGCTATAGTAGATCTAACCACTAGTATACTAATTCTTAACTATATAAACCTAGCATTTACGGTGCTTTCTATAAAGAAGGCTGGACTTAATATAATTATAATTAGAGTTAAAAATCCTAATTGGATTATAAAGTGTAAGAGACTTTATAACTTATATAAGATTATATAATATTATATAGAATTGTCTAACATACGTTTATAGGTATAAGATTTAATAAGAGTACTTCTGAGTCCGACTTTAACCCTAATATTACACGACTAGTGCTAACTAGGAGAAGAATAGGTATACTTACCCTAGGTTAAAGTAGTTATAAGTAGTTAATTTTAAAGTCTACGCCACCTATATCTAAGCAGTTAAATCTAAAGCTTATGTTAACCCTAAAGTCTACGCCACCTATACCTGCTGGTGTATTATTAGCTGTACGGCTGGCTATAATTAAACCTGCTTGTAGCTGGACCCGTAGTAGTAAAGACTAGCCCCTACTAGATGAATTAGAGCTCTTAAAAGGCGTAGATCTAGATAAAGTATAAACATTTAAGATAATGCTATAGGATGAGATAAAAGGATAGTGTGATAAATGGCTAAAGTCTAATTGCGAAATGTTTATTAATATATTATTTAAGGATATAAATAATAACCCTAACCTAATTTATATTGGGGAAATTAATCTTAACCGTATATAGGAGCGCCGCTACTTTAATGCCTTAATTAACCCTATTTTAACTAATAAGGAACTAGAAGATAAGCACGAGGATGGAATTAAGGAGGTTAATTAGGAAGTTAATTACCTAAAGGATATGTAAGAAGTATATATTAACTTAATATTATAAATAAAGGTGCTGCGGTTCCTCTTATTTCCGTTAACTATTTATAATACTCTTTAAGACACAACCTTCTACTTATACGGCATAAAAAAGGGTAAAGCTATATAAATATATTAGCTGCTTGGTGTTACCTATGCTCTTTATAATTGTGTAGCCCTAGGTAGAACCTTTCTTGCGGATATAATAGGTTTAGGTAAGATACTTTAAATGCTCTTAATCTGGTACACTAGTGTGTTAATAACTAAGATTAATCTTAACTAGCTTAATTGGAAAAATTAAGAAGGTAGAGATAAAAGTCTCTATCTTACCTCTGGTATAAATAAACACCCGCAGCCGCCTAACGCCTAATACCTAAGTTAAATAGATAGTATGCTACAGTGCTATTATATTAAGGGAAGTATTACTAAAAAATTTCTTTACCGGCTAGTAGGACTAACTATATATATTACTAGACAGAATCTACTGCCCTAAGCGGTTAAAGACGTTAAATTATGGTTTAAAACCTTAGAACTAAATGATTATATTCCTGGAGGCAAACTATAAGTTCGCGTACGCTATTTAGCTTTTATTAGGTCTAGTATAAAGAAGTATAATTTTATAGATAAAGATAAAGACATTCTTAAACCTATAAAATGTAAAAGAGAAGGTAAGAAGGTCTGGTGGAAAATAGACCTAAGATCGGCTTTATATCTTATAATTACGATATTACAAACTTAGGTAATAACCTAGACCGCTTAGGAATAGTATAAGACTATTTTTAATCTCTATAGAGACGGTGGTCCTTATTGTATCGTTAGTGGGATTCTTACTAACAAGTTTTATATAGATAGGTTAGAGATAGGTTATCTAATAAAAATGGCCAAATAAGTGTATAATAATTAAGTAGTATTTCCTCACTTTTAACGCCCGGGCCTATTTTATAAGGACGGTAATAGTAAAATAGCCTACTACACCTTTTGACCTTTAGTAGTGTTTACTTCCAGTATGCTAACTAGCGAAGGTTTTATAAGTCTAATTCCTGCCTTAAAAATTTTTAGGGCCCCTAATTAGGTGGATTCCACAAATATAAAATTAATTAATAATTATAATATTAAAGCATTAATTAAATATAAAAAGCTAGGAGTAGCTAATTACTTTTCTCTTTTAAATAAGGTTATTACGGGCTTTAAAGAATACTCCTTTTTAATTATAAAGATCTTAATTATATATAGGATGGGGGAAAACCGATGGTTTAATGGGAGGGTGATTAATAAGCTACTACTAGTCGTTTATTAAGACTGCTATATAATAAACAATTTAATATTCAAACTGTATATTAATAAGCTCTGGCGTAGAGTATCCCTAAATGCTTTTAAATAGCTAAATAAAGCTTTTAAACACTAGAAAGCTAAAGGAAGAAAAGGAGAAGAACCCGTCTTTAATATAGATTAATTTCTAGAGGGAGCCGGTTGCTTATTAAAAAATTTTATTATCTTTTTAGGCCTAGCTAAGGTAGGAGATAAGTGGTAGGATGCGTGGTGGAAGGATAAGGCAAAAATTAAAATAAAGCTAAGGTGGATAGTTAATGAGTTTTATAGCGAAAAATGGGATAAACCTTCGGACGAGAATCCGCTTTAGAGGAATTGGAGCATAATTGCTAACTCTAGGAAACTAAAGCTAATTATAAAATACGTTAATAAAGTACTTAAAAGGAATCCTAATAAGAGATTACTATTTAGTAGTTATAAACTAGTAGTATATACGCTATTACGCCTCATAAGTTAGCTATTAGACTAGTAGTAAACTGTTACTAATAATATAATATAGTATTTCTATAAAAGGCTTAGCTAGTTTAAATATTTAACTATTTGCTAGATAGAGTTTAGGATATCTTTAAAAGACTAGGAGGATATCTATAAAGCGTTTTATATTCTAATAGGCGGTCCTTACTAAAATAATATAGTCTAGTTTCTTATTATTAACTAAAGGGTTAGAGGAGAGGGTTTAAATTTAGTCTCTATATATAGAGTTTATCTACTTAAACTGGCAATAATAGTAGATATAGAGGTGCAAGTGTTTAGCTAGGCTGCTAGATCTAGATAGTTAGCGCCGGTAGTTACTACATTAATAACGTATAGTATAAATGGGTGGAACCTAATTAATATAGTTATATTAGCGAGGCGTATAATAACTAAAAGGATAATAATTAATAAGTTTTATAAGGTATTTAAAACCTAACCTACTTAGTAGGCTAATAATAATATAATGGAAATAGCGTAGCTAGTATAGTCGAAGTAGCGATCCCCTGTAATAAGAGTGTGTTTTAGTATAATATATATATATATAGACAATATATAACTATTTAATATTTTGTAATATATTATCTTAGTGTTAACTACTATATAGAAGTATAGGCCACCTTGTATATAGTACTAATATTACCTTACTAAAATACTTATAACTTAAGAACTACTATAGTTATTTATATAAAATTTTAAATATAGCTTA
>Ga0307515_10004133_pt1 | contig 30223 bp, 29 predicted proteins | sample 17_EM_MG_FD_194513 | JGI IMG/M metagenome (GOLD analysis project Ga0307515, IMG submission 194513) | Populus trichocarpa ectomycorrhiza microbial communities from riparian zone in the Pacific Northwest, United States - 17_EM | ecosystem: Host-associated > Plants > Roots > Unclassified | place... | reverse complement strand
CATGGCGGTGGAGACGGTGCAGAGCCTCACGCTGCAGCAGATCGCCCACATCGAGCGCAAGTACGCCAAGGTCAACAAGGAGTTTCGTGGCGACTACCTGCAGAGCGACCCTGAAGAGCGGCTGAAGAAGTCTGTCGACCGCGCCGTTGACCGGGCCGAGATGCTGTACGGGAGCTTGGATGATGCCCAGCGCGAGATGCTGGCCAAGGGCGTGGTCGCTTCGCCATTCGACCCGCAGCTGTGGCTGGGCGAGCGCATGCTGCGCCAGCAGGACGCGTTGAAGACGCTGCGCCGCCTGGTCACGGAGCATTCGCCGACCGACCAGACGCTGGCGGCGCTGCGGGTGTTGGTGCAGCACGTGCAGCGCTCGCCGCGAGAGGTCTACACCAGCTACCAGGCCCGCTTGTACGAGTACAACTGCAACCTCGCGGCGCAGCTGCACAACAGCACCAGCCGCGAGCAGCGGCTCGCGGCGGTGAAGAAGCTCAAGTCGTGGGAAGAAGACGCCCGCTCGCTGGCGGCCGATGCCCGTTAGCCCGGCCCGCGACACCTGGGCCGGACAGGTCTGAATCTCAGCCCGGCAGCGGAACCGTGATCCGGCGCGGGTTGATGCCGTTGTGCGGAAAGTCCTTCATCGCTGCGATGAACATCGCCCCGGTGAGCTGGTCGCCGCCGGAGGTCAGGCCGTCGTTGCTGGCGCGTGCTTCATAGAGCGGCTGGTTGGTCTTGCGGTCACGGATCAGCACCGCCACTTCGCGGTCGTAGCGCGGGCTGTCGTAGGCCAGCCCGGCGCCCGGTCCCCAGAACGGGCGAGCACCCCAGCGCGAATAGAACGGGCTGCCGCCGCGCCACCAGAAGGGGTCGTCGTAGTAGCGGTCGGTGCGCGAGATGCGCACGCCCACCTGCACGGTGACGTCGGCGTCCTTCGGGTCGGCCGCTTCGACGAAGCCGGCCTGCGCCAGCGCCGGGCGCGCCGTGGCTTCAAGCTGCGCCTGCTCCTGCGGGCGGGCCTGCTGCGAGGGCAGGCGCTCGAAGGCATAGCTGGTCGCCTTGCGGTCGGCGGGCCACTGGCTGTAGGTGGACACGTCGCTCTCGATGGCGTTCATGCCCGCGCAAGCCGTCAAGGCCGCCAGCAGGCTCAGCAGGGCAAGGGTCGACAAGCGCATATCAGCCTCCGGACAATTGAGAAGGGTCAGGTCCCCTGGAACTTGATGACCGTGCCGTCGACCGGTGCGGCCGGCGGCGTGCAGCCTTCGTCGGCATCGAACGCCAGGTCGCCGCCCGCATCGGGCACGCCGGTTGTTTTGAGCGTGGTGAAGGGGTAGAGGTTCCGGTCCATCATGTGCGAGGGCGTGATGTTGCCCATGGCCGTGAAGAGGTTGTCGATGCGGCCGGGGAAGCGGCGGTCCCAATCGCGCAACATCTGCTTGATCTGCACGCGCTGCAGGTTGTCCTGGCTGCCGCACAGCGTGCACGGGATGATCGGAAACTCGCGGTGCGCCGACCAGCGCTCGAGATCGGTCTCGGCCACGTAGGCCAGCGGGCGGATCACGATGTTCTTGCCGTCGTCGCTCACCAGCTTGGGCGGCATGCCCTTCATGCGGCTGCCGAAGAACATGTTCATGAACAGCGTCTGAATCATGTCGTCGCGGTGGTGGCCAAGCGCCACCTTGGTCGCGCCGAGTTCACCGGCCACCCGATACAGGATGCCCCGGCGCAGCCGCGAGCACAGGCTGCACATGGTCTTGCCCTCGGGGATCAGCCGCTTGACGATGGAGTAGGTGTCCTGGTTCTCGATGTGGAAGGGCACGCCGAGGCCCTTCAGGTACTCGGGCAACACGTGGTCGGGGAAGCCCGGCTGCTTCTGGTCGAGGTTCACTGCCACCAGTTCGAAGCGGATTGGCGCGCGCTTCTGCAGGTTGAGCAGGATGTCGAGCAGGGCGTAGCTGTCTTTGCCGCCCGACACGCAGACCATCACCTTGTCGCCGTCTTCGATCATGTTGAAGTCGGCGATCGCCTGGCCCACCTGGCGGTGCAGGCGCTTGCTCAGCTTGTTGATCTCGAAGGCTTCTTTCTTCGCTTCTTCCGCTTGTTCCAGTACCGCGCTCATCACATGTCCTTCAATCCAAACACTTCACAACCGACCGCTTCGCAGTCGGGGTACACATCGGGTTTCTCTGTCGAGACTTTGGCCGCCTTGACCCGCGGGTGGGCCAGCATCAGCGCCAGCACGTCGTCGCACAGCGTCTCTTGCAGGTGTACATGGCCCTGCTTCACGCGGATGGCGATGCTGCGGCGCATGAAGTCGTAGTCGACCACTTCTTCGAGATCGTCTTCCTTCGGCGTCGACAGCGCGAGCGGGATGTAGAGGTCCACGTTGATCAGCACCCGCTGCTCGCCGCGTTTCTCGAAATCATGCACGCCGATGTTGATCCACACCTCGTAGTTGCGCAAGAACAGGCGCCGGCAGTCCATCAGACTGGGGTGGCTCAACAAGGAATGCATGTCATGCGTCCTTTGACGGGTTGGCGAGGAACATCACGTCGCGCGGTTGGGGCTGCAGGTGCTGCCCGCCGTCCACCAGCAAGGTGGTGCCCGTGATGGCCGGCGACTCGATCAGGAAGCGCACGCTGCGGGCGATGTCGGCCGGTGTCGACGAATGGCCGAGCGGCGTGAGCTGGTGCGCCTGCGCGAACTCGCTGCCGGTCATCTTGCCGGACAGCAGCGTCACACCGGGTGCGATGCCGCACACGCGCACTGTCGGCGCCAGCGCCTGCGCCAGCATCGTGGTGGCGGCCTGCAGGCCGGCTTTGGACAGCGTGTACGAGAAATAGTCGGGGTTGAGGTTGAAGAGCTTCTGGTCCAGCAGGTTGACCACGCAGCCCGTGCGTCCGCTCGTCTTCAGGTGATCGTGCAGCGCCTGCGCCAGCAGAATGGCCGGCGCGGTGTTGGCACGCCAGTGGCGGTCCATCGCGGCGTAGCTGAAGCGCTCGGAGTTGTCGTATTCGAAGGTCGAGGCGCTGTTGACCACCGCGTCGAGCCGCTTGAAGTGCGCCAGCACGGCGGGCACCAGCGCACGGCAGCCGGCTTCGTCGGACAGGTCGGCGGCAAAACAAGCGGACTGGGCTCCTGCCTCACGGGCCCGCGCCACTGTCTGCTCGGCGTCCTCGCGCGAGTGGCGGTAGTGCACCGCCACGTCGAAGCCGTGCGCGGCGAGGTCGAGCGCGATCTCGCGGCCCAGGCGACGGGCCGCGCCGGTGACCAGGGCGACGGGGCGGGCAGACATGCTTCCTACAATGCGGCGATGCAATCCAACGAGTCCGTCAGTGTATCGGCCATGCTCTCCCGGCTGATCCACCGGGCCATTGAGCGTGCGGGCGGCTGGCTGCCGTTCGACCGCTTCATGGCGATGGCCTTGTACGCCCCGGGCCTCGGCTATTACGCCAACGACAGCCGCAAGTTCGGCCTGATGCCCAGCTCGGGCAGCGACTTCGTCACCGCGCCCGAAATGTCGCCCCTGTTCGGCCGCTCGCTTGCTCGCCAGGTGGCCCAGGCGCTCAAGGCCTGCGACAGTGGCGAGGTGTGGGAATTCGGCGCCGGCTCGGGCGCGCTCGCCGAGCAGTTGCTCGACGAGCTGGGTGCGCAAGTCAGCCGCTACACCATCGTCGACCTCTCGGGCAGCCTGCGCCTGCGACAGCAGGAACGCCTGGCGCGCTTCGGTGACAAGTTGCAATGGGTCGATGCCCTGCCCGAGTCGCTCAGCGGCGTGATCGTCGGCAACGAGGTGCTCGACGCGATGCCGGTGCAGCTGCTGCACTTTGATGGCAGCCAGTGGCTCGAGCGGGGCGTGGTGTCACAGGGCGCAGGATTCGCCTGGAGCGACCGGCCCACCGAGGCGCGTCCGCCGCACGAGGGCCCGTTCGCGCCCGGCACCGTGACCGAGATCCACCCGCAGGCCGAAGCCTTCATCGCCACGCTGGCCGACCGCCTGCAACGCGGTGCGGCCTTCTTCATCGACTACGGTTTTCCCGAGGCCGAGTACTACCACCTACAGCGCACCGGCGGCACGCTGATGTGCCACCAGGCGCATCTGGCCGATGCCGATCCGCTGGTCGACGTGGGGCTGAAAGACATCACCGCGCACGTCAACTTCACCGGCATCGCACTCGCCGCGCAGAACGCCGGGCTCGAGGTGCTCGGCTACACCTCGCAAGCGCGCTTTCTGTTGAACTGCGGCGTGATGGAGTTGCTGCAGAACGCCGACGTGCGCACCATCGCTCCAGCGCAAAAGCTGATCGCCGAACATGAGATGGGCGAGCTCTTCAAGGTGATCGGCTTTGCCCGCGGCTGCGACGCGGCCTTCACCTCCAACCCTCTGGGCTTCGCCCAGGGCGACCGGACGCACCGCCTTTGAACGGGGTACCGCCATGGGCCTGAGATGGTTGCTCGTCATCCTGATCGCGCTGCTGCTCTTCAGCGGGCTGCACAAGTGGCTGGAGAGGATCGGCCTGGGAAAATTGCCGGGCGACTTCCGCTTTCGCATCTTCGGCAGGGAGTTCTTCATCCCGCTCACCAGCAGCGTGCTGCTGAGCCTGGTGGCGATGGCGATCGCGCGGCTGTTCTGAAGGGCGGCTGCGTTCTCCCGGAGCAGCCGCCGCTTACGCCTGCTCAGCCCTTGTAGAAATACGGGTCGAGCACACTCACCTTCGTGATGGCGCCGACTGGCAGGTTGTTGCGCCCAGCGGTTTCGCGGATGGCGTCCGGCGACGGGCCGTCATACACGCAGAACGACTTGCGCAGGTCCTCGCTCACGTACGAGTGGACCCAGGTCACCCCGCTTTGAAGGTTGTTGTCGACCACCGTGCTGCAGGCTCGGGCGCCTTCGGCGTTGACGGGGATGCGCAGGCCATCGGGAAACGAACGTTCGACGACATAACGGGGCATGGTGAACTCCTTGAAGTGGTTGGCAACGGTCGGAATGAACCGTTGAGGTCACTGTAGAAATTCAGCCCTGCCCGCACCTCGGTGGGCTTGCCCAGATTGCGCAGCGGCCTTGCCTATTTTGGGTTGCCGATGCCGACGTGCCGGGCTGCCGCCACGGCCTCGGTGCGAGAGCTGACGCCGAGCTTGGCGAAGACGGCGGCCAGGTGGTGGTCGACCGTGCGCACCGAGCGGCACAGTCGTTCGGCGATCTCCGAGTTCTTGAGTCCCTCGCACAGCAGCTGGAGCACCTCGACCTCGCGCGCGGTAAGCTGGTGCGGGTTGACCTGGGTCGATGCCCGCACGCCGCGCGGCAGGCCGCGCACGCCATTGGCGCGCAGCTGCTTGCGCAGGCTGTCGATGGCCGGTCGCGCGCCGAGCTGCTCAAACAGGGCGACCGCTTCGAGTTGAGCCTCCGCATCGCCTTCCGCCAGCGCCCGTGCCTGCTCGTACGGGCAGCCGAGCGCAGCCCAGGCCTGGGCTGCTTCGCGCCATTGGCCACGCATCTGCAATGCAAACGGTTCGGCGCACGGTTCAGGCATGGCGACGGTCGCGCCTGTGCGATGTAGCCACCAGGTCAGCTCGCCAGCGAACCACGGGTGCTGGTGGTGCAGAGCGAGTGGCAACCCAGCCTGCGCTTCTTCGGCGGCTGCACGCAGGTCGCCGCACAGCCAGGCGGCTTCGGCGCGGGCGGCGCGCACAGGGCCGATGCGTTGCAGCGTGCCGCTGGCCAGCGCGAGTTCCAGCGCCTCGTCGAGCGCCTCGGCCACGCCGGGGTCACCGCGCCGCGCCCGCAGGCGGCCCAGCGCCACGAGGGCCATCACGCGGCTGGTGGTGCGGTGGGTGATCTGCCGCACGATGTCGAGGGCGCGTTCGCCGGCGTCGTCCCAGCGGCCCAGGTACATCTCGCACAGAGCGAGCCAGGCGGCGCAGTAATGGCGGTAGAAGTCGATTTCGTGTTGGTGCGAGAACGTGATGGCCTGGGTCAGGTAGCGCTCGGCCTCGCGCAGCTGAAAGACCTCGCCCGAGCCGGAGCCCAGGTTGTTGCAGATGTTGGCCGCGGTGTAGTGCAGCCCATCGGCGAGCGCCAGATCGAGCGCGCGGCGCAGGTGAGCGCAGCCGGCTTCGTAGTCGATGAACATGGTCGCCGCGCCCATCGCACTCAGGGCCGCCGGCAGCACCTCGCGTGCGCCGAACTGCTCGGCGAGATGGATGGCGCGGTTGCCCCAATCGATCGCCACCTCGCAGTCGCGGTTGAGCATGCGCAGCTGCGCTTCCACGCGGTAGGCGCGGGCCAGCGGCACGCCGGGCGGCAGCGTCTCCAGCAGGCTGATGGCTCGGCGGCTGGCGTCGTCGGCCTTGGCGTTCTTCAGGGCCAACACGTACACCAGCGCGAGCTGGCTGAGGTTCTCCGCCTCGCCCACGATGTTGGTGGAGCGTTGATGCAGCTCGTGCAGCTGCATGCGCGCGTCGATGGCTTCGTCCAACTGGTCGTTGTGCTGGCATTCGGTGGCGTAGGCCTCGAGCCAGGCGATGCGGTCGGCGTCGCTCGCCGTCGCCCCGTGCTGCAGTGCAGTGCGGTAGTGGGCCGCGGCCTCGCGGTGGGCGCCGCGCTGCTGCGCCTGGCGTGCGGCCTCGGGCGCGTAGCGGAGCACGGCGGCGTCGTCGCCGGCGTGCGTGGCGTGGTGAACCAGGCGCGCCAACGACACGCGCTGCGTCTCGTTGTCGAGCAGCGTGCCCAGCACGCCGGCGTGGAGCGCCTGCGCCACCGGCTCGGAAAGCGAGGTTTCGACCGCAGCGCGTGCCAGCTCATGCCGGAAGCTGAGCGCCGACGCCGCACTCACCAGCAGGCCGGAGTTAAGGCACTCCTCGATCAGGGCAACGTGCGGAGTGAGCTGCTTTTCGATCAGCCAGCGCTCGATCCGCGCGGGCACGATGGAGGCCAACCGCACGATGTTTTGTGCGCCTTCGCTGAGCCGCGCGAACCGAGACAGCACCAGTGCCTGCACGTTGCGCGGTACGCCGTCCACGCCCTGGCGAAGCAGCTCGGTGACGAAGAACGGGTTGCCATGGGTGGCCGCGTGAATGCCGGCAGGCGATTGCAAGGCACCACGCGCGAGCAACTCGACGGCGCCTGCGGACAGGCGTGGCACGTCCACCCGCGTCACCAGGCTGCTCGGCAGTTCGCCGAGCAGCAGCCGCAGCGGGTGCGCCGGCGTCAACTCGTCGTCGCGGTACGAGATGGCCAACAAGCAGGGCGCGCGGTCGATGCGTCGGCCGAGGAACTTCAGCAGGTCGAGCGTGGCGTCATCGGCCCAGTGGGCATCTTCGATGACCAGCAGCGTCGGCTGGCAGCTTTGCTGTAGCTCGGTGAGCACAGCCTGGAACAGGGCGGACCGGCTGCTCTCTGCGGCCAGCAGCGAACGAAAGCCGACCTCCGAAGCACGGGCAATGTCGTGCAGCGGGGCCAGCGGGTGGGGCGTTTGCAGGGCGTCGCAGGCGCCCCACCACAGCTGGGCTTCACCGCGCCGGGCGGCCAGTGCCTTCAGCAGGCTGGTCTTGCCGATGCCGGCTTCGCCGGCGATCAGCGCAGCATGGCCCGATCCGCCAGCGACGGCGCGCAGGCGATCTTCAAGGGTGTGCAGGACGCTGTCGCGTTCAACCAGTTCCATCGGTCACCGAGTTTAGGCACCGGGCTCGAACGTGTCATGGGCGCCATGGCCCTTCGAATCGGGGCCCATGGCTCCTTCGGGCGATGCCGGCCGCCGCGCCGCTGAAGACACTTCATGCCATGTCACGTCATGGAGAAACTGGAATGAAGCCCGCTGTTCTTGCCGCCGTTGCGGCCCTGCTCGCGCTCAGTGCTGCCGCCACTGCGCACGCCGCCGATGCGCCCTCATCGGTCGCCGCCTTGCTGGCCCGCGTGCCCGACCTGCCGGCCACCGCTGAAGAGGCGGCGCGCTGGGTCGACAAGAACGGCGCACTCGTCCACCCCGGCCTGCTCGCGCTGCGCAAGGACACCGAGGCCCACCAGCAGGCCATCGGCCAGATCCAGAAATCGGTGGCCATGCGGCACCAGGCGCAGTCGGCCATTGCCACCGAAGACCTCGGCAAGGGCCTGGCCGACGTCGGCATCGACATGGCCCGCATGCAGAGCGACCCGGCGTACGCGAAGGAGGTGCAGGACCGCATGCGCAAGATGTCGCCGCAGGAGCTGATGGCGATGTCGCAGAAGATGTCGCAGCCCTTGAACCAGGACAAGCGCTACGAGAACGCCGCGAAAGCCATGGTCGACGATGCGCCCGCCACGATCGCAGCCGAAGCGGGCGAGGCCTACAGCAGCGCCCAGATGGCGCGGATGAAGACCCAGCTCGCGGTCTGGCAAGAAGCCGACGAAGCCGTCTCGCGCGTGCTGAAGAAGCCCCTGGCCGTGGGCATGGCCAAGCCGGCGATGGAGTGGGAAAACATCGGTTGCGATGCCGGGTGCCGGGCCCAATGGGACGCCTACGCCGCGAAGACGCTGCCGCTGATGATCGCCCGCGACACCGAGGTCTTGCGCGTCCGCCGCGCAGCGCTGCAGCGCCAGCGCGCGGTCGTCACCGAAGAAATCAAGACCGCCGACAAACACCTTACTGCCTCACAGTTCGGTGCGCTGTCGCAGAGCCAGGTGAACCAGATGAAGATCGTTGCCTACGACGGTGCGGCGATCGCCGAGATCAGCCAGCTCGTCGACCGCATCGGCGACAGCGTGAAGAGCGCCGCCGCGGTGACGCAGTGCGGCACGCAGATCGTGCTGGCGCCGCGAGCGGTGTGCCGCTGAGCAGCCTCAGGCAGCCAAGCTGACAGCCACCGCGGCCTGCCGCGCATTGCGGATCGCGTCGCCGATGGCCGGGCCCTTCCAGCCCTTCTCGAGTGCCTGCGTCGACACGCTCGCGGTGTCGACCGCCAGTGCCGCATCGAGCGCACGCTGCAGACGCTCTCGCTGCGGATAGGGCCGGTTCTCGAAGCCGGTGCGGCCACGCGCGTCGCATTCGCACGCGAGCAGCAATTCGGCAAAACGCTGCGGCCGGCGCCAGGCGTCGCAGCGCTCGAGCAGGCGCATCACGGCGGCGGCGTCGAGCGTTTCGCTGCGGTGCACGTTGCCATGTTCTCGTGCCACGGTCTCGGCGAGCTCGCGGCAATCGGTGGGCACCTTGAGGCGGTCGCACATCGCCTGCACCAGCTTCACGCTGCGCGCTTCGTGGGCGATGTGGCGCGGTAGCTCTTCGGCACGCGTGGTGCCTTTGCCCAGGTCGTGGCCCAGGCAGGCGAAGCGCACGGTCAGCGGCGTTTGCAATTGCGCCGCCATGTCGAGCACGAGCATCAGGTGCACGCCGGTGTCGACCTCGGGGTGATGGGCAGGCGGTTGGGGCACGCCCCACAGGCGGTCGACCTCCGGCAGCAGACGGGCCAACGCCCCGCAGGTTCGCAGCACCTCGAACATGCGCGACGGCTTGTTTTCCATCAGACCGCGGGCGAGTTCTTGCCACACACGTTCAGGCACGAGCGCGTCCACTTCGCCTTCTTGCACCATGTGCTGCATCAGCTGATTGGTCTCGGGCGCGACGCTGAAATCGGAGAAGCGCGCGGCAAAGCGCGCGACACGAAGAATGCGCACCGGGTCTTCAGCGAAGGCAGGCGACACATGGCGCAGCAGCTTCGCGCGCAGGTCCTTCTGCCCGCCATAGGGGTCGACGAGCGTACCGTCTTCGGCCTGCGCGATGGCGTTGATCGTCAGGTCGCGGCGCAGCAGGTCTTCTTCGAGCGTGACGCTCGGGTCGGCGTGGATGGTGAAGCCGCGGTAGCCCGGCGCCGACTTGCGCTCGGTGCGCGCGAGCGCCACTTCTTCCTTCGTCTGCGGGTGCAGGAAGACGGGGAAATCCTTGCCGACCGGCGTGTAGCCCGCATTCACCATCTCCTGCGGTGTGGCACCGACCGCGACCCAGTCGCGGTCGTTCACCGGCAGCCCCAGCAAGGCATCGCGCACCGCACCACCGACCATCCACATCTTCATGCGGTGAGTGTATGAGGCGGATTGCCCAGGCGAACGCAGAGATGCCTCGATCCAGCAACGCCCGCGGAGCCGGCTTTGCCGGTCCGCCAGGCGGCGCCCTTGGGGGCCGAGGCCCGGACACAAACAGTCCACTGGACTGTTTGTGCCTGGCGAGGAGCTGGGCCGCTGGCCCAGCGCGGCCTGCAAGGCGGAACGCAGCGACTGGGGGGCTAACGACCTTTTCGGTAGGGCTCGTCCATCGCAACGAAGTCGTGCTCGGCCAGGGCGTCGCGGGTCCAGGCGGCCACGCTGGGCAGGGCTTGCACTTGCTCGATGTAGGCCTGGATCACCGGTGGCACCGGCACGACGAAGGTGACCAGGCGCTTGACCACGGGAGCGAAGAAGGCATCGGCAACGCTGAACTGGCCGAACAGGAAGGGACCGCCGTGCTCGGCGAGCAACTCGCTCCACATCTGCACGATGCGGTCGACATCGGCACGCACCTGCGGCTCGGTGCTCAGCACGCGCTGGCCGACCTCGGGGAACGAGGCTTCGATGTTCATGCCGAAGTGGTTGCGCAGCGCGCCAAAACCGGAGTGCATCTCGGCGCACACGCTGCGGGCGCGCGCCCGTGCCTTTGCATTCGTGGGCCAGAGATTCTTCTCGGGGAATTTCTCGGCCACGTACTCGGCGATCGCCAGCGTGTCCCAGATGGCGAAGCCATCGTCGACCAGCACCGGTACCTTGCCGACGGGGCTCAGCCGGCTGAGTTCGGCCTTGAATTTGGAGTCGGCGTCGAACGAGTCGAAGCGGATCATGCGTTCTTCGAAGGGAATGCCGGTCTGCTTGAGCAGCACCCAGGGGCGCATGGACCAGGACGAGTAGTTCTTGTTGCCGATGTAGAGCTGCAGGGGCATGGCGTGAGGCCTTTGAGACGGGCCTCAGATGCTAGGCGACGGCGCGCGTTTTGGCGATGACAAACCGGCATGGCGGTGATGCCGCCTTCGCATCTGTCACGCCCGGCCGGCACCTCGGCGCCACACGTCCAGGCGCGTTGCCTCGCCGACGCCAGCCAGCCAGGGCGCCATGACGCTTTGGATCGCGGTCGGTGCAATGCCCAGCGCCTCGAGGCCAGGCGCGGCACCCGAGGCCACGTTGGCGACCTGCATCGAGTCCATGTTGTCGCGCGACATCAGCGGCTCGCCCGGCAGCCATTCCATCAGCATCGCCTGCAAGCGCCCGAGCGCAGCCGGCAAGGCCACCACCGGCCGCTCGTGTCCCGACCAGCGCCCGGCCATCCTCACCAGGTCGGCCAGCGTGTAAACACGCGGGCCCACGCATTCGTAGGTGTGGCCGATGCTGTCGTGCCGGTCGAGCGCGGTCACGATGGCCTGTGCCACGTCGTTGACCCACACCGGCTGGAAACGCGCGTCGGCGCATGCCAGCGGCATCACCGGGAACAGCGCCTGCAGCTTCGCAAAGAGGTTGAGGAAGCGGTCTTCTGCGCCAAAGATCACCGACGGCCGCAGTACGGTCAGCGCGAGCCCTGCGTCGCGCAACACGGCTTCGCCCTGGGCCTTGGTGCGCAGGTAACGCGATGGCGCGCCTTCGGCTGCACCCAGTGCGCTCACATGAACCACACGCCGCACGCCGGTGGCGAGGCAGGCGCGTGCCAGCTTGCGCGGCAGCTCCACGTGCACCCGCTGAAGCTCCGCCTCACTGCCGTGCAGCGTGGCTACGAGGTTGATGACCGCATCGCGGCCCGCCACCAGGCGCGTCAGCGTGGCCTCGTCGTGGATGTCGGCCTTGTGCAGCTGGATCGTCGGCAGAAGCTGGATGGCCTTGGCGCGCTGCGGTTGCCGGCTGGGCACGGTGACGGGACCACCGCTGCCGCCCGATCGCTCGACCAGCTTGTCGCACACGGCGCGGCCGACGAAGCCGGTACCGCCCAATAGCAGGATGTTGCTCACGCCTGTGCGTTGGGGCTGCCAAGAGGCTTCGCGAAGCCTCTTGGGGCCGGGCGTCACGGCAGTTCCTTGTCGAGCGGTGTTTCGGGACCCGGCCGCGGGCCGATCTGGTTGCCCAGGCGAGCCTTCAGCGACGGTGCCTGCGTCGGCGCCGTCTGTGCCAGCAGGGCGGCGTAGAAGGTGGCGTTGGCCATCACCTTTTTCACGTAGTCGCGCGTTTCACTGAAGGGCACGTTCTCGGCCCACACCGCGGTTTCGAGCTTCGGGCCCTCGCGCCAGCGGCGCGAGCGGCTCGGGCCGGCGTTGTAGGCCGCGGCGGCCAGCACCTGCGAACCTTCGAAGTCGTCGAGCACCAGGCGCAGGTACTGCGTGCCGATCTTCAGGTTGGTGTCGCGGTCGGTGATCATGTCGGGCGAGAAGGGCACGCCCATCTTGCGGGCCGTCCAGCGCGCGGTGGCAGGCATCACTTGCATCAGGCCGGAAGCGCCCACGGCCGAGCGTGCGTCCGTCACGAAGCGAGATTCCTGGCGGATCAATCCATACATGTAGGCCGTGTCGACGCCCGCCTCGCGGCTGCGCGCCTGCATCTCCTTGCGGAAGGGCATGGGGAAGCGCTGTGCCATGTTGATCTCTGTGCGCGTGCGGTCGCTGGTGTTGATGCAGCGGTCCCAGATCTCGCGGTCGCAGGCCAGCTGCGCCGCGGCGAGCAGGGCGCGGTCGTCCATGCCGCGCAGCGTGAAGTTCCATTCGCGCACGCCTTCGCTGCGCAGGCCGATGGCGATGAGCTGCAGTGCGCGCACCAAGCCCGGCTCGCGCGCAGCGGCCTGGCGCTCGGCGTCGGTGGGCGGCGCGGGTAGAGGCGGCAGCGCGATCGGCTGGCCCAGGTCTTCGGCGGCAAGTGCGCCGTAGAAATTGAGCTGGCCGACCAGCGTGCTCATCATTTCCTGCGCCTGCGCCGTCATCGCCTCGGGTTCTGTCGAGTCTTTGGCCAGGGCCTGCAGCGCGCGGGCCTTCCAGTAGACCCACGTTGGGTCGCGCTGCTCGCTCGGGTTCATCGCATTGATGGCCTGCACCACCTGCTGCCAACGCGGCTTGCCGTCGTTGGCGCGCAGCGCGGCGCGGGCCTTCCAGGCCAGCGTGTCGTCGGCCCAGTCGATCTCCATCACGGCCTTGCCGGCCAGCAGCGCGGCACGCTGGTAGTGGTCGGAGGCGTTGGGCAGCAGCTTCATCGCGGCCTGCTTGGCGACGGCAGCCCAGGCCCAGGCGGCGAGTTCGGGTGGCAGCAGCAGCTCCCACTTCGCGTTCAGCGACGCCGCCGCAGCGTCGGGGTCGGTCGAGGCCAGGCGCATCAGAGCCAGGGCCGCGAGTTCCTTGTCCTGCCGGGTCCGCGTCGCGGTGAGGGCGGTCAGGTAGCGGGCGGGCTTGTCGAGCAGGTCGGTCGCTTCGGTGCCGGCACGCGGGCTCACCAGCGCGGCGGCAAGCTGAGCGGCCTTAGGTTTGTTGGCGTCGACGGCCAGGCGCGCGCGGCGCCAGGCATCGTTTTCGGTGAGCAGCTTGGCGTCGTACAGCGCGGTGCCGAGCTGGGCACAGCCGTCGTCCGCATCGCGCTGGTTGAACCATGCTGCGCGGGCGGCGGTGCGCACGTCTTTGCCGTCGAGGTGGTCGGCGAGCAGGGCGTAGCAGCTCACCTCGCGGTTGTCGTTCATGCGGAAACGAGGGTAGTCGGCCACGAGCGCCTTCCAGTCCCGCCGGCGGCCCAGTTCGAGCAGCCAGTCGTTGCGCAGCCGGTCTTCGACGTAGGTGCCGCTCCAGCGCTTGTAGAAAGCCTCGACCTCGTCGCTCGAGGCGGCGAACAAGTGGTTGTTGAGCTGCCAGTAGTCGACCCACATGGCCAGCGGGTGGCGCTCGGCCATCGCGGTGGCGCGCAGCGCAGTGAGGCGGTTGCTGTCGCGCTTCATGAAGGCCTGGCGTGCTTCGACGATCGCATCGTTGCCGCTCTGGGCCTGTGCGGGCCCCACGCCGATCAGCAACGCGGCCGCCAGGCTTGCCAGCCGCAGGGCACGTACCACCATCGGCCGCTCATATACTGATTTCAAAAGCCTACCCCGTCTTTCATGGTCTCTCACACACTGCCTTCTCGCCCAGCGCTTCGCGCACATCTGCGAGCCGTGAGAGAACGATTCGCGTCATCACCAGAAGCTGCAGCCGCCGAGTTGTCTCTGGCGAAGGAACTGAGGGCGCTGGTGGAACGCCTGGAGCCCGAATGCCTGGGCGTCTACTGGCCGACGCAATCGGAATTTAACGCAGCAGCCCTGTGGCACGACGACAAGGTGGGTACTTCCTTTCGGCTGGCGTTGCCTTTCGCACAGAAGGAGCCGCGCCAGATGCACTACCGGCTGTGGGACGGGTCGCCGCCCGAGTTGGTGGACGACTGCAACATCCCCGTGAGCGAAGGCAAGCTGGTCGTGCCTGACGTGGTGCTGGCACCTTGCGTCGGTTTCACCGCCGCCGGCTACCGGCTCGGCTACGGCGGCGGGTACTTCGACCGCTGGATGGCAGCCCACCCGCACGTCACCGCGGTCGGCGTGGCGTGGTCGGTCAGCTGCATCAGCGATGAAGACTTCGCTGCCCAGCCGCACGACCAGCCGTTGACGCTGATCGTGACGGAGCAGGGCGTGGCGTGAGCCGCTTGGCCGCGTTGGCTATTTGAGGTCGGAGCGGTTCTGGATGATGCGAGACACCAGGCCGTAGTCCACGGCTTCTTCGGGCGACATCCAGTTGTCGCGCTCGATGTCCATCAACACCCGCTCGAGCGTGCGGCCTGTTTCGCGGGCGATGACCGCTGCGATGCGTTCGCGGGCCTTCACGATCTCGCGCGCCTGGATCGCGATGTCGGTCGCCATGCCCCCGGCGCCGCCGCTGGGCTGGTGGATCAGGAAGCGTGTTTGCGGCAGGCACACACGGCGCTCGCGCGGCACCGACAGGTACACGTGCGTTGCTGCGCTGCCGACCCAGCCGGTGCCGATCATGAACACCGGCACGTCGATGAACTTCACGATGTCGTGGATCGCATCGCCCGACTCCAGGTGGCCGCCCGGCGAGGACACCAGCACGTGGATGGGCGCAGAGCTGTCGGCCGCCAACGCCACCAGGCGGCGCGCGGTGTCGGCTGCGGTGCTGTCGCTGATGGCGCCGAACAGGAAGATGGTGCGCGACTTGAAGGCCTTCTCTTCGAGGAACTGGCCGCGCATGTCGGCCGGCGGGGTGGAGGGTGCTGGAGTTTCCATGGCTCGTAGGAATGGAGTTGTTTGAACCCGTATGACGAACGGGCCGGCCATTTCGTGACAAGCTCCCGGCTCGCGTTGGAGATTCCATGAAGCCCACCTTTGCGCTCCCCTTTTCGCTCCCTCTCGCCCCCGCCGACCGCCGCCGCCTGCTCGACATCGCCCGCGGCCTGCTCGGCACCCAGGCCGATGCCGAAGACGTCTTGCACGATGCCTACCTGCGCGCCGTGACTGCGCCGCCGGTGGATGTGCAGACGCCGCTGGCCTGGCTCACGACCGTGGTGAAGCACTTGGCGGTCGATGGCCTGCGCCGGCGCCAGCTCGAGCGAGGGCAGACCCCGCTGCCTGGCGACGCGGTGCCGTCTGCTGAAGACGAAGCCGCGCTGCTGCAGCGCCGTGCCCAAGCGCTGCGCCAACTGGCCGACACGCTGCAGCCGGCGGAGGCGGCAATGCTGCTGCTGCGCGAGGTCTTCGAGTTCAGCTACGCCGCGCTGGCCGAGCGCTCGGGCAGGAGCGAGGCCGCTTGCCGGCAGACCGTGCACCGCGCGCTGCTGCGCTTGCGCGAGGGTTCACATGGCGAACCCGAAGACCGCGCCACCGCCGATGCGCTGTACGTGTTGTGTCTGCGTGCGATGCAGAGCCTGAGCCCGGCGCCGCTGCATGCGATTCTGGCCACGACGATGTCGGCCCAGGCGAGCGCGAAGGCCGCTGTGGCAGCCGCTGCTGTGACTGGCGGAGGTATCGTGCAGATCGACGGCAGCTATGCGCTGGTGCTGATGCACGAAGGCAAGGCCATCTGCTGCATGCCGCTCGGACCGGTGACGACCGCCACCGCTGAGGCGATCTAGCGCTTCAGGCCGTTTCGCCCATGGCCAGGCGCGTTTGTGCGGCGAGCTGCTCGACCCAGCTGCAGAACTCGTCGACTTCCTTGCGCGCGCGGCTGTTGGCCGGGGTGATCAGCCAGTAAGACAGGTCGATGGCCACGCGACCTGCCACGCCGAAGGGTTCCAGCAGGTCACCGCGCTCCAGCTGCTCGATCACCAGGGGCAAGCGTGCCAGCGCTACGCCTTGCCCAGCCAGCGCCGACTGCACCTGCTGGTAGGTGAAGTTGAGGTACAGCCAGCGGCGTGGCTGCACGTGGGGCGCACCCTGCTGTGCGAGCCAGTGGCGCCAGCTCAGGAACTCAGCGCTCGGGCGGTTGTCGTCTTCTTCGGTCAGCGTGTACTGCGACAGGTGTTCGGGCTTCGACAACGGCGGCGCCTGCCCATTGCGGATCTGCTCGGCCAGCCAAGGGCTGATCACCGGCGTGATCACTTCGCCGAACAGCTTCTGCGACCCCGGCGGCGCCCGGTGCCGGCCCGAGAAACGCACGATCAGGTCGAACTCGGGGTCGGTGGTGTTGACGATCATGTCGGTGGCCGAGACGCGGATGTCCATCTCGGGCCGGTCGCGCTGAAACGCCTCCAGCTGCGGCAGCAGCCACATCGAGGCGAACGACGCGAAGGTGTTGACGTTGACCACGCGCCGCCCTTGCGACTGGCGGATCTGCTGCACGCTCGCGTCAATGCGGGCCAGGCTCGGGGCCAGCGCGCGCAAGAACATCGCGCCTTCTTGCGTCAGCTCCACCTTGCGCGTGCCGCGCAGCAGCAGCGTGGCGCCCATGTCTTCTTCCAGCGACTGGATCTGCCGGCTGATGGCCGACTGCGTCAGGCTCAGTTCGTCGGCGGCGGCACGGAAGCTGAGGTGGCGGGACACTGCCTCGAAGGCTCGGATCGGGCCCACTGAGAGTGGGCGGCGGCGAACGTTATTCATGAGTAAAACGCGTTAATCGCTTGTCGGCAATTCATTGGACGCTCCCTGTTCACGGGCCTATTCTCCAGGCATCGATTCAAAAGGAGTGACGTCATGAACACGCAACTGATGACGAGAGAGCAACAGTCTACCGCTTCGTCGGCACTGTGGTCCCTGGGCGCAGGCGAGGCCTTGCGCCTGAGCATCGGCCCGGGCGAGCGTGAAGTGCATGTGGCCGAAGGGCGCCTCTGGCTGACGCGCGAAGGTTCGCTCGAATCGCCGCCCGAAGACATCTGGCTCGAAGCCGGCGACAGCATCGCGCTCGAGTCAGGCAGCCAGTGGGTGGCCGAGGGCTGGGGTGCCACGCGCTTCCAGCTGCTGGTGCCGCCGCGGGCCTGTGCCCAGGCGTCACGCCATATCAGCGCTTCTTCGGCTTGGCAGCGGGTGTCTTCTTCGCTGGTGCCTTCGCTGGGCTGACCGGCTTGGGCCGTTTGGCGGACGACTTGGCAGGCTTGGCGTTGCGGGCACGCAGCGCCGCCTCCATCGCGAGCCGCGTCCACGGCAGCATCAGGGCGGGTGACTCCATCGCGTCGTCGGGAGCCGTCCAGTAGCCCAGGCTGACCTGCTTGCCGGCGCTGTCGTAGACAAAGGGCTCGCAGCCGGCCGCTTCGAAGCGCGGCCGGGTCTGCGCATCGACCTTCAGGTAAAGCCGGTCACCGCTGGCCAGCGCGACGAACACCTCGTCCACATAAAAGCCGTGCCCGCCGAACATGCGCTTGATGCGCACCGGCCCCAGCTTGCCGAGAAGCTCGGCGCAGTGCGCCGCAAATTCAGACGTGGCAGCCATGGTGTCGGACTCCGAAATTCTTCAGGGCCGCGGGATCACGGCCAGCGGCATGCGCACCACGGCACGCAGGCCGTGCGGCTGCACCGACTGCAATGACACGCTGCCGCGGCTGCGCTCGACGATCTCCTTGACGATCGCAAGGCCCAGCCCGCAGCCATTGCCTTCGTGCGTGGCCCGCACGAAGCGCTGGAAGACACGCTCGTGATCGGCCTCGGGCACGCCGGGGCCGGTGTCTTCCACCGTGACGACGGCATCGTCGCCTTCGGAATGCGCGCTGACCGTGATGCTCGCGCCGCGCCCTGCGTAGCGGATGGCGTTGTCGACCAGGTTCACCAGCGCTTCGCGGATCAGCATCGCGTTGCCCAGCACCTGCAGCGGCTTGTCGACGCCGTCCGGCGACTCGGCGTCGTCGGTGCCGAGGTCGATGCCGGCGGCGATCGCGCGCGGCACCTGTTCGGCCGTCACCTCGCGCGCCAGACGCTGCAGGTCGAAACGGGTGCGCGACTGGGCCATCGCGGCCTCGGGCTCGGCTCGCGCCAGTGCCAGCAGCTGGCTCACCAAGTGGGCACTGCGCGTGGCGCTCTCGTGCACGAGCTGCAGTCGCGCCTGCAACTCGGGGTCGGCGCACACGGCAGAGCTGGAAAGCGCCAGTTCGGTCTGGCTCTTCAGCCCCGCCAGCGGCGTGCGCATCTGGTGGGCGGCGTCGCTGATGAAGCGCTTCTGGGCGTTCACGTTTTCGCGCACCTCGGCCAGCAGTGTGTTCAAGGCCAGGGCCAGGCTGCGCACCTCTTCCGGCGCGGCCTCCAGGCGGATCGGTGCGAGGTCGTTCGTGGCGCGGCTTTCGACCACGCTGCGCAAGCGCGCAAGCGGCGCCAGCCCGCCGCGGATGCCGCCCCACACGATGACCGACATCAACGCGATCAGCAGCGACAAGGGCAGCGCGGTGTCGATCAGGATCTGCCGCGCCAACTCTTCGCGGCTGGTGCGGCTGCGCGCCACCTGCACCAGCATCTGCTGCGGCTTGCCGGGTTCGCCGTACGCGAGGTAGAGCGCCACCACGCGCACGTTGACATCGCGCTTCTGATCAGCAGCGTTCTTGTCATGGATGACGCCGTCATACAGATAAGGCTGGCCCAAGCGCGGTTCGACGATGGCCGGGGGCTGCGGCATCTGGCTGTTACCAAGGATGAACTCGCCCGGCGGCGTGCTCACCATGTAGTACACGCGGTCGTCGGGGTCGGCCTCGATGATGTCTTGCGCGGCGCGCGGAAAGTCGATCAGCAGCCCGCTGCCACTGGGCTTCACCTGGCGTGCGAGCGAGCGCGAGGCTGTGCTCAGGCTCGCATCGATGGCCTGGTTCGCGTAGCGGTCGGCGAGCTGGTAGGTGAAGCTCGCGGCCGCCAGCCACAGCACCAGCTGCGGCAACAGCAGCCACAGCAGCAGGTGGCGGTGAAGCGAGCGGGTGCCCGGCGTGAGGCCCGGCATGCGGCGCAGCGCGCCGAGCGGCGATGTCCAACGGCGCAGCATCGCGGTGGGCCTCAGCCTGGGGCGATGGCGCCACACCGAAGGCTTGCAGGCGTTCTCACCCTTGTCCTTCCGCTTCGAGCAAGTAGCCCAGGCCGCGAACGGTGCGGATCGACACCATCGACCCTTCGAGCTTGCGGCGCAAGCGGTGGATGTAGACCTCGATGGAGCCGAGGTTCTGTTCGTTCGGGTCGGGCGTCCAGCCTTGCGCGATCTGCTCCTTGGTGACCACGCGGTCGCGCTGTGTGAGCAGCAGGTCGAGCAATGTCCATTCGCGCGGCGACAGCTCCAGTGTGGTCTTGTCGACGATGGCGCGGCGCGCTTCGCGGTCGAAGCGCAGCAGGCCGGTGGTCTGCACCGCCGGAGTGGCCACAGGGCCATGCGCGCGGCGAAGCAGGGCACGGATGCGGGCTTCCAACTCGGGGAAGTCGAAGGGCTTGGTGAGGTAGTCGTCGGCACCGGCATTGAGGCCGGCCACGCGCTGCTCCAGGCCGTCGAGTGCGGTGAGCACCATCATCGGCAAGGTCGGCTTCACGGCGCGAACCTTCTTCAGCACGGTGAGGCCGTCGACGAGCGGCAGGCCGAGGTCGAGCACGCCGAGGTCGAAGTCGTGGCGCAGCAAGAGGTACTCCGCGACCGCACCGTTGCCGGCGACTTCGATCTCAAAGCCGCTGCCTTTCAAGCTCACGGTGAGCGCGTCGGCCAGGATGGTGTCGTCTTCGGCGAGCAGCAGTTTCATCGGGCGGTCGGATTCGGGTGCCCGAGATGGTATGACAGGGTGTGCCGGCTCCGCGGGGTGTTTCCCCCGGGGGCCGCCGGCTGGCTTTGCTGCTGTCGATGCCTGCGGCCCTGTGCCTTTGCCGGGCGGTGATGTCTTGCGTCGAGTGCTCAAGACGATGCCGTCACAGCTGCTGCAGAAGTTCCTTGCGCTTTTGCTGGTACTCGTCTTCGGTGATCAGGTTCTTCTCGCGCAGGCGCTTCAGGGTCTCGAGCCGGCGCTCCAGGTCGTCGCTCCGGTCCGCTGCCTTGGCAGGCGTTGGTGCTTGCGCGGGTTGAGCAGTGGGCGCTGGCGCTGGTGCGGCTGCTGGCGTTGCAGCTGGAGCAGCCGCAACCGTTGCCGCGATCGACAGCCAGTCGGCACGCCGGTTTGTGGCGTCGGCCGCTTCCAGCTTCACGTTACCGGCCGCGCTGCGCGAGCCGAAGACGAAGCGTGGCGGCGCGCCCGTGCCGCGATAGACGTTGTAGAACTCGAAGCGGGCATCGTGGGCGATGAACTGCAGGTTGCCGCCTTGAACGAACAGGCGCGCAGTCACCGCCATCGGCGAGCCGAGAATGCCGCTTTCGCGGCGCGCGCTGCTCAGCAGCAGCACGTCATCGGCGGGGCCGGCGCGTTCGAACGCTTGCGACAAAGTGGGGACCAGTTCGGCCAGCTCGTCGCTCGCAAACAGGGGCACACGACCACCGGTGGCGTCGATGAAGCGCACACGGGCGAGCTGGTCGCGCAAGGTATCGGGGCTTAATTTTGCGGGGTGCTGATTCGGTTCGGCACCGGCTTCGCGCGGCACCAGCTCGATGCGCGTGAATTCATGCAGTTGCCAGCTGCGCGATTGACCGGCGTGAGCTGCCGCAACAACGCCGCTGGCCAGCAGGCCGCCGCACACCAGCTGCGTGAGCACGCGGCGTCGGCCAAGGGATTCGTGGGTCATGGAAGGGTTCGCTTCTAGTGAATCTGAACCGCAGTGTGCCCCGAAGCCCGCAAACGAGCGGTCTTCGGGGCATTCACATCACAAGGTCAGAACCAGATTTCCGCTTGGGCACCGAAGCTGGTGCCCTTGGTCTTGCCATTGGCCAGACCGGTCAGGCCGTTCGGGCCGGCGGCGTCATTGGCCGCGGCGTTCCACTTGGCGGTCGTCACGTACAGGCGCAGCTCCGGACGGTTCCAGAAGCCCGGGCCGGCCGACAGCGTCGGTGCGAAGGTGAACTTGGTCAGCTTCTGCGTGCCCGAACCGTCAGGCTTCTTCTGCATGTAGCCCAGTTCGCTCACCAGCTTGAAGTTGTTCGTCAGCGCGTACGACGCACGGCCACCGATCGAGGCCTCGTTGAACTTCGTCGTGCCGGCCACATCGTCCTTGTCGTGCTGGCCGTACAGCGCCACCGCCTGGCCCCCGAAGGCACCCAGCTGCCAGGTCAGGCTTTCCACCAGGCGCCACTTCTTGACGCTGCTCGGTGCCGTCATCGTGCCGAAGTTGCCGTCCAGACCGGCCGAGCCCTGGGCGAACTGCAGCCACAGGGTGTTGCCGCTGCCGGTGCCGAGTGCGGCGATGTCGACCGTGTGCTGCAGGCTCAGACCGAAGCCGCTGGTGCCCTTGCCATCGGTTGCGTTGTCATAGCGGCCCTGGGTGTAGGTGCCGGTCACGCGCAGAGCGCCCATGCCGACCGGGATCTCCTGCACGTCGACGTTCAGGCGTGCGCCAGGGTTGGTCGACTTGCCGTTGCCACCGTCGCCGAAGCCCGAACCGGTGTCGCTGGTGAAGGCGGCCACGCCGAGCTTGGCGCCGCCGCCCAGCTCGATCTGGTCTGCACCGGCGCCCACGCCGTCCATGCGCACGAAGAAGGTGTCGAGGATGTGCACGTCTTTGCGACCGTAGAAGCGCTTGCCGATCCAGAAGTTGGTACCAGGGGCGATGTCAAAGCCCTTGCCTTCGACGTACATCTGCTCGAACGAGGACGCCGAGCCACCGATGTCGGTGCCGTTGTTGTACTCGTTGAACATGACCTTGGCTTTCCAGGACACGCCTTCGGAGGTGCCGGTCTGGGCCAGGCCGAACTCACCGTAGAGGTCGCACTCGTTGCCCAGGCGGTAGTGGCCACCGGAGATCCCGAGGTCGTAGCAGGCACGGGCGGAGTTCTTGGACGTCAGCCCAGGGCCAGTGCGGAAGTAACCGTCGAAGTCGACGGCATAGGCCTGCGACGCGACCATGGAGGCGGCGAGCGCCAGTGCGTGCGGCGCGAGTTGGCGGATGGTTTTCATGGTTAGTCTCCGGTTTGGTTTCTTGGTTTCAGTTGAGATTGAAAGAAGCCGGGGGCGCCTCTTCCACAGGGGGAACGCTTATCGGATCTGGGAGCTCCAGCGCAGCACCAGCGGGTCGAGCCTTCTTGCGGTCTCGATCAGGCCGGCACGCGTGTCGGGGTGCATGGCAGGCAGCGGGTGGCGCGGCGCTTCACAGGCGATCACGCCGCCTTCTTTCATCAGCGACTTGGCGGCCAGCAGGCCGGCCTGGCGGTTTTCGTAGTTGATGAGCGGCAGCCACTTCTGGTAGAGCGAGTACGCGGTCTCGCGGTCGCCGTTGCGGTGCGCTTCGATGATGGGGCGAATGCCATCCATGTAGGCGCCGCCGGTCATCGAGCCTGTCGCACCGGCGTCGAGGTCGGGCAGCAGCGTGATGGCTTCCTCGCCATCCCACGGGCCTTCGATCGCGTCGCCGCCGAGGCGGATCAGCTCGCGCAGCTTCGACGCGGCACCGGCCGTTTCGATCTTGAAGTACGACACGTGCTCGATTTCCTTCGCCATGCGGGCGAGGAACGCAGCCGACAACGGCGTGCCAGCCGCCGGTGCGTCCTGGATCATGATGGGGATGCCCACCGCGTCCGACAGCTGCGCATAGAACTCGTGGATCTGCGGTTCGCCGACGCGGAAGGTGGCACCGTGGTACGGCGGCATCACCATCAGCATTGCGGCGCCCATGGCTTGCGCGCGGCGGCTGCGCTCGATGCAGACCTTGGTACTGAAGTGCGTGGTCGTCACGATCACCGGCACGCGGCCGGCCACGTGCTCAAGGATGGTCTTTGTCAGCAGCTCGCGCTCCTCGTCGGCAAGCAGGAACTGCTCGGAGAAGTTGGCGAGGATGCAGATGCCGTCCGAGCCGGCGTCGATCATGAAATCGATGCAGCGCTTCTGGCTGACGAGGTCGAGTTCACCCGACTCGGTGAACGTGGTGGGTGCGACGGGGAAGATGCCGCGGTATCTTGGTGCTGTGCTCATGATGGATATTCAGTGAGAGTGGCGCGGCACGGCATCGCCGCGGCAGCCGACGAGAAAGTCGAAATCGCAGCCTTCATCGGCCTGCAGCACGTGGTCGACGTAGAGGCGCTGGTAGCCGCCCGTCATGCTCGCGACCGGAGCTTTGAAGGTGGACAGGCGCTCGGCCAGTTCGGCGTCGCTGATGTCCAGGTGCAGTCGGCCGGCGAAGGCGTCGAGTTCGATCCAGTCGCCGTCACGCACTGCCGCCAGCGGGCCGCCATCGGCCGCCTCGGGCGCGACGTGCAGCACCACGGTGCCGTAGGCGGTGCCGCTCATGCGGGCGTCGGAGATGCGCACCATGTCTTTCACGCCCTGCTTCAGCAACTTGGGTGGCAGGCCCATGTTGCCCACCTCGGCCATGCCGGGGTAGCCCTTGGGGCCGCAGTTCTTCATCACCAGCACCGAGTTTGCGTCGACCTCCAGCGTCTCGTCGACGATGCGTTTCTTGTAGTGGTCGAAGTCCTCGAACACCACGGCACGGCCGCGGTGCTTCAGCAGCTCGGGTGTGGCGGCAGAAGGCTTCAGCACCGCACCGCGCGGCGCGAGGTTGCCACGCAGAATGCACATGCCGCCGTCGGCCATCAGCGGCTTGTCGAGCGGGCGGATCACCTCGTCGTTGAAGTTCGGCGCCTCGCGCACGTTGTCCCAGATCGATTGGCCGTTGACGGTCAGCGCGTCGGGGTGCGGCAGCAGGTTGTTTTCGCCGAGGCGGCGGATCACCGCAGGCAGGCCGCCGGCGTAATAGAACTCTTCCATCAAGAAGCGGCCCGAGGGCTGCAGGTCGACGATGGTCGGCGTGCCGCGGCCGATGCGTGTCCAGTCTTCCAGCTCCAGCGGCACGCCCAGACGACCGGCGATGGCCTTCAAGTGGATCACGGCATTGGTCGAGCCGCCGATGGCTGCGTTGACGCGAATCGCGTTCTCGAAGGCTTGGCGGGTCAGGATCTTCGACAGCGTGAGGCCTTCGCGTGCCATCTCGACGGCGCGCATGCCCGACATCTGCGCCAGCACGTAGCGGCGCGAGTCGACGGCAGGAATGGCCGCGTTGTGTGGCAGCGAGGTGCCGAGCGCTTCGGCCATGCAGGCCATGGTGGAGGCCGTGCCCATGGTGTTGCAGGTGCCAGCCGAGCGTGACATGCCGGCCTCGGCCGACAGGAACTGGTGCAGGTTGATGTCGCCTGCCTTCATCGCCTCATGCAGGCGCCAGACGGCGGTGCCCGAGCCGATGTCCTTGCCTTCGAGCTTGCCGTTCAACATCGGCCCGCCGGTGACGACGATGGCGGGCACGTCGCAGCTGGCCGCGCCCATCAGCAGCGCGGGCGTGGTCTTGTCGCAGCCGGTGAGCAGCACCACCGCGTCGATCGGGTTGCCGCGGATCGCCTCTTCGACGTCCATGCTCGCGAGGTTGCGCGTCAGCATCGCGGTCGGGCGCAGGTTCGATTCGCCGTTGCTGAACACCGGGAACTCGACCGGGAATCCGCCCGCCTCCGAGATGCCACGCTTCACATGCTCGGCAATCTTGCGGAAGTGCGCATTGCAGGGCGTGAGCTCGCTCCAGGTATTGCAGATGCCGATGATCGGGCGGCCGTCGAACTCGTGGTCGGGGATGCCCTGGTTCTTCATCCAGCTTCGGTACATGAAGCCGTTCTTGTCGGCCGTGCCGAACCATTCGGCAGAGCGCAGTTTTTTCTTGGTGTCGGTGGTCATGGAATTGTCTTCAGGAAGGCTTGGCGGTGCGCGCTGCGAACACCCGTTGCAGCAGGCAGAACACGAACAGCAGGGCGCCGACGACGATGCGCGTCCACCAGGAGCTGAGCGTGCCGTCGAAGGAGATGAGCGTCTGGATGATCCCGAGCATCAGCACGCCAAAGAGCGTGCCGAACACGTAGCCCACGCCGCCGGTGAGCAGCGTGCCGCCGATCACGACGGCGGCGATGGCATCGAGCTCCAGGCCCACCGCGTGCAGGCCGTAGCCCGAGAGCATGTAGAAAGTGAACACTACGCCGGCCAGCGCCGAGCAGAAGCCCGAGAGCGTGTACACGCCGATGAGCGTGCCGCGCACCGGCAGGCCCATCAGCACGGCCGAATGCTCGCTGCCACCCACCGCATACACCGCGCGGCCAAACGGAGTGCAGTGCGCAATGAAGATGGCAGCCAGCAGCACGGCGATGGCGATCAGCGCGCCGATCGAGATCGAGGCGGTCTCTTCACCGAACGCCCACACCGGAATGCGTGTCTGCGAGATGGCCGAGTACACCGGGTTGGTGATGTCGATCGAGTCGATGCTGATGAGGTAGCACAGCCCGCGAGCCATGAACATGCCGGCCAGCGTGACGATGAAGGGCTGCAGCCGGAAGCGCTCGATCAGGAAGCCCTGCAACGCGCCGAAGGCGGTGCCCATCGCGAGCACCAGGGGCAGCACCGCGAACGGGCTCCAGCCGTGGCGCTGCACCAGCGACGCCGAGACCATGGTCGTCAACGCGATCACCGAGCCGACCGACAGGTCGATGCCGCCGGCCAGGATCACGAAGGTCATGCCGACCGCGCAGATGATCAGGAAGGCGTTGTCGATGAACAGGTTCAGAAACACCTGCGGCGCGAAGAAGCCGGTGTAGAACACCGAGCCCAGCGTGGCCATCACCACGAAGAGCGAGATCGTCGCGGTGAGGGGCAGATACTTCTGCTGAATCCGCATCGCGGATGGCACAGCGGCAGGCTTGCTGGCCTGGACGGTGGGCGACACGACGGCGTTCATGCCCGCACCTCGCCACGCGCAGGCTTTTGCACCAGCGAGCGAATGCTGTCGCGGAATTCGGCCGACTGCATCAGCATCACCGCGAACACCACCACGGCCTTGACGACCAGGTTGATCTCGGGCGGCACGCCCAGCGAATAGATGGCATAGGTGAGCGTCTGGATGATCAGCGCGCCCAGCATGCTGCCGACCAGGCTGAACTTGCCGCCGGTGAGCAAGGTGCCCCCGAGCGTGACGGCGAGGATGGCGTCGAGCTCGATCAGCTGGCCGGCGTTGTTGCCGTCGGCGCTCTTCACGTTGGAGCTGATCAGCAGACCGGCCACACCGGCGCAGGCGCCGCAGAAGGCGTAGACGCCGACGATGATGGCGCGCGCCTTGACACCTGCGACGCGCGAAGCCTCGGGGTTGATGCCCACCGACTGGATGAACAGGCCCAGCGCACTGCGCGTGATCGCCAGGTACAGCGCGATGAACACTGCCGCGACGATGAACAGCGAGAACGGCAGGCCGAACAGGTAGCCACTGCCGAGGAAGAAGTACGGCCCGTAGTAGATCGTGATGATCTGCCCGTTGGTGATGAGCTGCGCAATGCCGCGCCCCGCCACCATCAGGATCAGCGTGGCGATGATGGGCTGCATGCCCACCCGTGCGACCAGCATGCCGTTCCACAGCCCGCACAGCGCTGCCACTGCAACCGCCGCGAAGAGGGCCAGCGGCATCGGGAAGCGCGTGACGTGCGTCGCAACGCCATCGACGACGACCAGTGCACCGCCAATCATCCAGGCCGCGAGCGCGGCGGCAATGGCCACCACGGCGCCGACCGAGATGTCGATGCCGCGCGTGGCGATCACGAGCGTCATGCCGAGCGACACCAGCATCAGCGGTGCCGCGCGGTTGAGGATGTCGATCAGGCTGCCGTACAGGTGGCCGTCGCGCCATTCGATGTGCAGGAAGCCAGGGTTGAACGCCGCGTTGATGGCGAGCAGCACGAAGAGCGTGATCACCGGCCACGCCAGGCGATGCTTCATGAGGTCACGCATGCTCATGCTCCGCCGCGATCAATTCATAGACAGCCGCTTCGCTGCTGCCGCCTGGCAGCTCGCCAACCTTGCGGCGATCGCGCAGCACGGCAATGCGGTTCGACACGCGCACCACCTCGCTCATTTCCGACGAGATGAATAGCACCGCCATACCGGCCTTCGCGAGCCGCAGGATCTCGTCCATGATTTCCTGCTTGGCGGCCACGTCGATGCCGCGCGTGGGCTCGTCGAGGATCAGCAGTCGCGGGTCGGTGGCGAGCCAGCGGGCGATCATCGCCTTCTGCTGGTTGCCGCCCGAGAGCAGCCCGATCGGCATTTCGACATTGGTGCACTTGATGCCCAGTGCCTTGACGAACTTCTCGGCCAGCGCCGTCTGCTCAGCGTGCGACATGAAACGGCGCACGCCCTGGCGGGCCTGCAGTGCCAGCGCGATGTTCTCGCGCACCGACAGCTCGCCGACGATGCCGTCTGTCTTGCGCTCTTCGGGGCACAGCGCCAAGCCGTGATCGACGGCATCGGCCGGGTTGGTGAGGCGCACGTTCTTGCCATCGATGCGGAGCGTGCCGCTGTCCGGCGCTTCCAGGCCGAACAGCAGGCGGGCCAGCTCGGTGCGGCCCGCGCCGAGCAGGCCGGCGAGGCCCAGCACTTCACCGGCTCTGAGGTTCAGGTCGATCGGGTGCAGGCGGCCGGCCTGGCCCAGGCCTTCGGTCTGAAGGAAGACCGGCGTGTTCGCGTCGGCCTCGGCCATCGGGGCCGCAGTACCAGCGGTGGCCGCAAACTCGCGGCCCAGCATCGCCGAAATCAGCGCCTGCGGGCCCAGCTCGGCGGCCGGCCACTCGCCGACCCACTGGCCGTTGCGCAGCACGGTGATGCGGTCGGACACCGCATATACCTGGTTCAGAAAGTGCGTGATGAAGAGGATCGCCATGCCCTCGCTGCGCAAACGGCGCAGCACGGCGAAGAGCTTCTGCACCTCGTCTTCATCCAGGCTCGAGGTCGGCTCGTCGAGTATCAGCACCTTGCTCTCGACACCCAGGGCGCGGGCAATGGCCACGAGCTGCTGAACTGCCACCGAGCAGCTGCCGAGCAGTTGCGTCACGTCGATGTCGAGCCCGATGCGGGCCAGCAGCTCGCGGGCGCGCCGGTGCACTTCTGCCCAGTCGATGCGAAAACCTTGCAGCGCACCACAGCGCGGATAGCGGCCGGCGAACACGTTCTCTGCCACCGAGAGGTTGGGGCAGAGGTTCACTTCCTGGTAGACGGTGCTGATGCCCAGCTTTTGCGCGTCCAGCGGCGAGCGCGGACGAATCGCTGCGCCGGCCAGGCGCATGTCGCCGCGGCTCGATTCGAGAACGCCGGTCAGCACCTTGATCAGCGTCGACTTGCCTGCCCCGTTCTGCCCCATCAGCGCATGGATCTCGCCGGGGAACAGGCGCAATTGAACGTCGCGCAGCGCGCTGACGCCAGCGAACTGCTTGTCGATGCCCGACAACTCGAGGATCGGCGAGGTCATCACTTGTTCTTGTTGTAGACGTCGACGAACACGGCCGCCAGCAGCACCAGGCCCTTGATGACCTGCTGGTAGTCGATGCCGATGCCGAGGATCGACATGCCGTTGTTCATCACGCCCATGATGAAAGCGCCGATCACCGCGCCCATCACCTTGCCGACGCCGCCCGAGGCCGATGCACCCCCGATGAAGCAGGCAGCGATCACGTCGAGCTCGAAGCCGAGACCGGCCTTCGGGGTGGCGGTGTTCAGCCGTGCGGCGAACACCAGGCCGGCGAGTGCCGACAGCGCGCCCATGTTGACGAAGGTGAGGAAGGACAGGCGCTGCGTCTTGATGCCCGACAGGCGTGCCGCTTTCTCATTGCCGCCCAGTGCATAGATGCGGCGGCCGACGGTGGTGCGCGTGGTGATGAAGTCGTAGGCCACGATCAGCACGGCCATCACGATCAGCACGTTGGGCAGGCCCTTGTAGGTGGACATCAGCCAGCTGAAGGCGAGGATGATCAAGGCGAACGCACCGTTCTTCAGCATGAAGAACAGGTAGGGCTCGGTGACCATGTCGTGCTTGGCCAGGTTGGCCCGCCCGCGCACCTTGAAGAACACCAGCAGCACGGCAGCCGCCACGCCGATCAGCAGCGAGGTGGTGCGTAGGGTGTCGCCTTCCAGCGGGTCGGCGATGAAGCCCGAGCTGAGCTTCTGGAAGAGTTCAGGGAACGGTCCGACCGACTGGCCTGCGAGCAGTGCCAGCGCCAGGCCCTTGAACACCAGCATGCCCGCCAGCGTGACGATGAACGAAGGGATGCGTGCGAAGGCCACGAACCAGCCCTGCGCTGCGCCAATGGCCGCGCCGACGGCGATGCACACCAGCGATGCGCTGACGAAATTCCAGTCGTACTGCACCATCAGCACCGCGGCCACCGCGCCGATGAAACCGCTCACCGAGCCGACCGAGAGGTCGATGTGGCCGGCCACGATCACCAGCAGCATGCCCAGCGCCATGATCACGATGTAGCTGTTCTGCAGCACGAGGTTCGTGAGGTTGAGCGGGCGCAGCAGCGTGCCGTCGGTCAGGTACTGAAACAGCCCCATGATCGCGACGAGCGAGATCAACATGCCGTACTCGCGCAGGTTGTTCTTCATGAAGCCCGTGTACGAGGTGGGCGCGGCGGGCGCGTTGGCGGCCGCGGGCGTGGCCGACGCGGGTGTGGGGGGAACGAGCGGCGCTGCCGCCGCCACTTTGTCACTCTGCATGAACGGAGCCTCCGGATTTGACAATGGCATGCATGATTCGCTCTTGCGAGGCTTCAGTAGCGGTGAACTCGGCGACGAAGCGGCCTTCGTTCATCACGTAGATGCGGTCGCACATGCCGAGCAGCTCGGGCAGCTCGCTGGAGATCATCAGCACGCCCTTGC
>Ga0307515_10004132_pt1 | contig 30225 bp, 29 predicted proteins | sample 17_EM_MG_FD_194513 | JGI IMG/M metagenome (GOLD analysis project Ga0307515, IMG submission 194513) | Populus trichocarpa ectomycorrhiza microbial communities from riparian zone in the Pacific Northwest, United States - 17_EM | ecosystem: Host-associated > Plants > Roots > Unclassified | place... | reverse complement strand
ACGTCCACTCGAAGCTCCAACCCGACCCGAACGACCAATCGGCTGCCCTTCTCCGTGCGATCCTCCTCACCCTCAACCAGTCTGCTATCCCAAACGAAATCCCCACCGTGCCACCCACCCAGGAAGAACCTCCCAGCGAGATCATCACCGTCACTGGGCTCATGTACGCGAGTCTCCTGATCTCACTGCTCGCCGCGTTCATCGCGATGTTGGGCAAGCAGTGGCTCAACCGGTACTTGCGGAACACAGGAGGGTCGATGATCGAGCGTTGCGGAGACCGTCAACGCAAGTGCGATGGACTCCAGAAGTGGCCCTTCTATCTCTTCGTTGAGGGTCTTCCGCTGATGCTCCAGGTTGCCCTCCTCCTCCTCGCTTCCGGGCTTTGCCGGCACATGTGGTCCATCAATACCTCCGTCGCAGGTGTTCTCATCACCCTTACTGTACTAGGGGTTCTGTTTTACCTCGGGATTGTCATTGTTGGCACATCCTCGTATGGATGTCCATTCCAGACACCGGTATCCATTGCCCTGCGCAGCACATGGAAGAAGACTGGACCCCACATCACTGCTACCTTCCACCATGTTGTTGCTGGTGGTACCTCTCTGTACAAGCATGTGCCTTGGCCACTGGTATTGACCACCCTACACCATCTCTGGGAGGCCATTCAGTGCCAAATCCTCCATGTGGTGCTCTGGTTGCCACCAATCACAACATGGTACAATTCTCAAAACACACCTCTGCCAACCACACAGCCCATTCCTCAGCAACCCATGCCATGGTTGACCTCCCTGCATAGTCTGTGGGAGAATATTCAGTGCAAACTTCTCCTTGCAGCACTCTGTCTACCACAGACCCTACCCCCATTGACCATCCAGGAGGGTTTGCCCATTGCCACAGCCAATTCCTCATGGTTGACACCCACAGCCCTGGCTACACTTCAGAGCACAAATGCCAATGACATCCGGTGTGTCTCATGGATCCTCTGGAGCATCACTGATCCAGAGGCACTTGATGCAGCCATCCGGTTTGCTGGCACAATCCGATGGTTTGAAGATGGACTCAATGTGGAACCTCCCTATGATCAAATCATCTCTATACTCAAAGGATGTTTTGACTCTGCTGGGAAGATCTATCCTGGATCAAGGGATAGGGCATACCACTCTGCACAAGCTGTCCTGTGGATCTATGTTCGTGCAATGTGTGTATCTGAGGACTTTGGACACAGGTTCCCTCTCCCAACCATTCTTCATGACACCACATTCCTGGATCCTGACCTTAGTGAGCTCCTTGGAATCTACAGTCATCGAGATACCTATGAACCCATCATGGTCTGGATGTATAGAATTCATTCTGAGGCTGCTCCTCGGCACATTCAATGGGCTTCAAATATACTTCTACACATATCTTGGGCCAAGCGGAATGAATCTGACACATGTGAAATATTTAACCGATGGGGTTGGGACAGAAGTGAGATTATCATCCCATTGGAAGCATTGCTCAACCGCCTCTTGACGTCTTGCATCTTCCTTGGCCAGCCCTTTGAGGAAGAGGTGTTGAAAATCCAAGCCAAATCGTATGTTGTTGTTATTGTCTATCTCTGTCCTCCAAAATGCTGACACAATTGTTTGTTAGTGATTACTTTGATCAGGTCCTATCTCAATTCTCCCAAGCAATGGTTGCAGCCATCCATACTTCCCACATTCACCTCAAACTCCTCTGGGACTTGCTATCTGACTTGGCCAGTTCAGAAACCCGAACAACACACTTGACAGCAATGGCATATGAATGGTGTTCTGTGGTGTGCAAGAACAGTTCCAACTGTTATGGTGGATTACATCTTCTCTTTTGTTCTTTGGAAATTGGTTTCCGCCACCTTAAACCCAATTTTGGACGGATAGAAGCCAAACTTATCCATACAGAACACCACCAAGGGTTAGCTGAAGCCATCTTTGAGAGTGGGAATAGTGAGGCAATTGCAGATCTTCTTTGTGCCTGGACCTCAGATAGCAGCTCCCACAAACCATACACATCACTTGACATCTGTGTAAAATACCTCATTGATCTCAACCTGCACCCATTCCCCCCAAGATTACGCAAGCTTATCATATATGCCATCTACCTCATGATTCTTCAGAAGTCCAAGCAACTAGAGATAGAGGGATTTGTTGGATTATTGAACAACCTGGAGATTTCTTTTAAAGATATTGTGAGACAAAGGTGGACATGGGCAGGACTCCTCCTAGACACTGCCCAATCTTCTGAAGGAATCCAGCATTTATCTCTTCTGTACTGGAACATACTGGTGGAGGTCACAGGCTCATTTTGGGGAAAGCGTACCTATAACCCACAAACCATGATATCTCTGAAGGAAGCTGAGGAGTGGGACAAGTTAGAGTGCTGGATTGGTGTTGTCTGGATGTTATGGCCACCAGAGAAGGGCCAAACAACAGAGGAGGACCTTGGGGATGTAACATTATCACTGTTCCACCAACGACCAGGTGCCATGCAGAAGCTTGAGCAATGGATGGAAGGTTGGACAGAGGATGGGGGGCAAATACCTGAATCTTTTCAACAGATCTGTAAGCAGGCACAAGATGAAGCAGCACAGCTGTAGGTTGCTCCTTAATACCATTAAGCTCTGAGACTCACCTGTATCCACATTTGTTTTTAGGTTAACCAATAGAGAGAATAAGCAATTCACCCATTCACAACCACCCATCCTGCCACTGCATATTGGAGATGACACATTCTGAATGTTGCCACTACCTTGTATTTTCTCATGTTTTTGCAGTATATGTTTTTGCATTCATTCATTTGTTTTTATAATATCTCATGACCACGTCTTGCCACTGACGAGTTCTCCAGTACACAAAGGGTCACTTCCATTACTCTGTTCACTTCTATCATAGATAAGAAACAACTGACACATCCTTTTTATCTAAAGAATAAATTGCCAAGCAATGGTTAGCTATATTCTCCAGTAGCCCCTTCTACTACCCCCAATACAAGGGACATTACCTTCCATCAATGTCAATAATCTCTTTGAATATACCAACCAATTGTATGGGCCTCATGTAAGGCTCAGTAATAGAAGACAGACTGCAAACCTCTTATAGTACTATCCTGTTAGTTATGGAAATCATACTGAACCTGAACCTGGACTAGTGCCTTTTAGTGAGAGCCATCACAAATTGACATCTTCAACTGGCAGAACCTGTAGCTGCTGTCACTGAGTTGCTAACAGAAGAGCTCAGGTGACAGATCTGCAAAGATATAGGTTGACCAGGAATGTGGTAGTTGGAGGAAAACAGGGCAGGAAGTATTGATGGACACATAACATATTTAACTAAACCAAGGTGGGTTGAAAGAGGCAAACTTGAGATACAGCAATTGAAGATAGGGTCAAACACAGTCTTGAGGGCAAGATACATAAGATGGAATTGGTGATGGGATAGGTGAGAGGCTCCAAAGATTTCATAGACCTTTAGCAGCCCACATTTGCAGTGATACATTGTTGAGAAGAGAATCACCTGGTACCTGTCTCATTGGCTTTCACTTGTGGCACTAATTCTACGCGCACCCAGCTCGCAGAGTGGGTTTCCTTGGATGCATTGGACGCTGTTGGGTCACACCCAAACTCCTGCAGTCCATCTCACATGATCGAATAAATGTGAAAGGAAATCTCTCGGACCGTGTGGGTAGCTACTGTCGTAATTCCCATCCATCCCCGCGGAGCTATAGCGATATCTGGGAGTAGTTTCAACCCTATGTTCATCAATTGCGAAACCATCCACGGGTGGCGCGCCTTCTAATTCAAAGAGGGTGAACAGTATACGATGTCCAAACTATTGGCAGTGTTGTCAGTCCAACCGCAATGAGCACCCAACCTGGAACGCAAGATCAGAGGTGGCCCTACCACTCCAACTCCTGATCGAATCTGGCCAATGTAGCGTTCGAATCCTCCGCATCCTTCTGGGCCTTCTTCCTCATGTAGAAAATCGGACAATCCTTACTCGTACACAACACATCCTAGACACGGAAAAGATCCCCTAGATCAGTACCGGGACTAATGCGGAATCAAGAAATCGTTCCAAGAAGCACCAACCTGATGAAGGGATCCCTGGCAACGCTGACACTGCGTCCATAACCTCGCGAACCGCATCTGCAGCTCCGCAGCTGATGTAATTTGTTTGTGGTACAGCTCTGGTAGTCGTCCACGACAATTATGACAAACTGCGCCGTCTGGAATGGACATCAATCAGTCCCTCGCCCCCCTGCTCGTCACCGGAACCAGACACTCACCCGGGACGCTATTCGTAGACTTCAACGCTGTCTTGCACCCTAAACAGGTCCTCGTCTTCACGGCAAACTTCATCAACCCGCCTACAGTCGGCGTCGCGATTTGTATCGTCCTGGTGTGGTCGCCCGATACTGCGACCGACATGTCAGCCCATTACCCCAGTAGCGTCAAGGAACACCTCCTTACACAACGAGGAAGCTTTCTCTCCCAAGATAGGTTCGAAGATACGCATGAGAGGCTTGGCGAGTTGGTTGTCCAGATAATACTTCGTATCGATCGGGATGTTGTTGTCCAGAACGTATAGAGGATCTTCCGACTTTTCATATGCCGCAGAGCCTGCAGGTGGGTATCCACCCCGTCAGGCCGCTTCAAACCGCAGGAAATAAAGTGTTTACCTTTATACCCCTTGATGATCACATACGCCACACGATCTCCCAACGCAGGTGCAGAACCAGCATCACGCTGCTTCATCCTCGCAGCCAACTCCGCATGCGCTTGTTTACCCGTGTAGTCCACTTTCGCCAGAGCTTTCGTGATCACAAGTTGTGACATATCGATCTTGTTTTGCAGGAGCTCGGAAATGACCTGTTTCGTGTAGCTGGGTCGGTGGAAACATCAGGAGAAACATCAGGAGAAGCTCGGAGGGGGAGGGTATAAGAGCGGAGCAGCTTACGCTTGGGCCCCATCTACGTTCCTGTCGATCAACATCTTGTGCAAGCATGTCTCGATGACCGTAGAGACCAGTCGGCAGTTGTCCCGTCGGACAGTCTACCAGCGGCGAAGCTTCAGCATCAGCCCACCTCCAACTCTGCGCCAACATACCTCAATACCCTTCGAATCCATCTTATCATACTTCTCCAGTCGTGTCCAATACAGCCCCGCATACCTCTTCTTGTTGATCAGTAAATATGGGAAGTAGACCTTCTCGAACTCGAGCTTAATCGGTCGCTCGAACTTTGTCGACACAAGATCCGCCGCTTCACTGCCGAGTCTCATGACGGTCTTCAGGTCCGTAGGTCCGAATTTGACCATGACAGAATCTGTATCACCGTATATTACCTCGGCATTGTGCTCTTGACCGTTGTCGATGGTGTAATGTGCCTCGACTTCTTGTCTCGTCCTTTCGATCATTGTTCGACCATAGGCGGTGACACTGGACGAGATGGCGAGACACGGGAGCTTCCCAATCGTTGCCCCGGTGAAGCCGTACACGGAGTTGGCACTGATCTGACAAAGACGTCAGCCCCCAAGATCTAGGGGGTGTAAGGCCGCGCACCTTCAAAGCGAGCTGCCTACCATCTAGCACAGCCTTCTTGAACGGATCCGTCTCCTTCTTCAAATCCGCTTTGGCCTTCTTCCTAGCAGAGATCAAGTCGTCCAAAATCGTGGGTAGGAGACCTCGCCTCCTCGTTTGCTTGATAAACAAGTCTACACCGAACATTAAGCAACGAACGAGGACCACCTGCGTTGACGGGGCGTACCGTTATTAGGCGTTTGGGTATAATCCACGTCCTTAACTAGCCCAAGCCTCTCGATAGTGCCTTTATCCAGCAACGTGGTATAACAGAGGTTATGGGCCATCATGATCGACGGGTACAACGAACTGAAATCCAGGGTTGCAATGGGAACGTCGTAGTAGCCCTTCTTGGGTTCGATAACTGTTGCACCCTCATATTGTTCGTCGGAACCTAGCACTTGCGTTCAGCATCACCGAGAGGTTTCAAACGGTTGTCACACCTTCGCGGTTGAGGTTAGGGATGACGTAATTCTCCTCGTTGGCTTTCCTGTACAACTGCGACAACACTTTGATGGATTGACCCCTCGCAAGGAGGTAATTGAACGGTACACCCGTCACACGCGACATCTCAGTGTAGTTGATGAAGCACATGAGCTTGTCCATGAGGCGCTGAGGTAGATACGCATCCTAAAGCCATATTTCTGGTCAGCAGACGGAAACGGGAGAACCACGGAACACCAACCTTCAAACAGTACACCGCTAACCGCCTTCTCGATTCTGGAGTTCCGTTCTGGAGTTCCGTGATGACGGAGTGGTGCACTTCCTCCTTCTGCTCCCCCAAGAACCGTGCACAGACGGAGTTGAGAGTGTAGCTTCGAAGTTTGTACTCCCTCTGCATGAACTGCAGGAGATCGAGCTGAAGTCTCCCTTCCATCGGCGTCTCTTTGGAGTCACGCTGCCCGTAAGCCTTCGAAGAGAAGTGGGTGTCTTTCGTCTGCGTTTTGACTAGTACATATTTTTAGTGCACAGCGACAAGGAATTAAATGAAAACTCACTGTTGAGACGGCCAAGGTAAGGGAAGTGAACGATCTTGAGATGTTTTGCGCGGTCCGTGAGGTATGGTAAATCGAAACCGGAGATGTTATACCCAATTATCATATCTGGGTCGACCTGCTGGAGGAACTTCGACCATTCTAACAACAATTTTGATTCCTCCTTGAAGGCGATGACTTGTGAGCCGGCAATATTAGAGCAGGTATTAAGCGTGAAGATATTCCGAATGAAAGGTTTCGATTCGCCTGTGCATAACGCAGGTCAACTTCCGACAATGAGATACATTTTGGAGATCACCTTGTCTAGTCACCATATTGGCGATCTGGATGACCGGATCTTGGTTAGCCTCAGGGAAAATACCCTTCCGGCCCGCACATTCAATATCAAAACTGAGGATCCGGAGGGGTGCGATCTTGGACCATTCGCCTTCGGGCAGATGCGAGATGAACTTGTCCCACCTATCCTTCCTTGAATATAAGCAGGGGTGGATAGCTCGGATCGACGCACCTCACAAAAATCTCAATCTGGCACTTCGACTTCTTCGCATGGGCGAGGGTGTAGTTGCCTGCAGGGACCTCGATCCAGTTCATACCAACAACCTTGGTGTCAATCATGAACCGTAGGGTGTACGCGATGTTGCTTTCAAAGGTTGAAACAACGCCGCTGAACAATTCTTGGTAAGAACATTGAGCTCTTTCGAACGCGCGTGTGGAAAGGTAAGGTGAAGGTACTCGGCGAGCTTGAAATGTACTTATCTCGAACTTTGGGTAGATTCCTTGCGTCGATTGTAACGATCCTGATGAAATTGACAGGTTTATCTCCCTTATAACCCCAAAGAGTTTGTTTCTTGACAAGTTCTGTTCGTACGACGTAGTCACCCCCTGAAACTTCCTGCACGGGCGGTTCAGTATTGGCATGTGTCGGTGGTTAACAAGCCGCACATTGAGGTGATTTTTGAACGGCTCCAGGTCGTTACTCGTGAAACCACGCGGGCATGGAATGTAGAAATACGGATCAAAGTGGGTAACATTCATCAGTACGCTGTGTCCTTCCTGTTTTATATAATGTCAAGCAAGGGTTTTAAGGGTAGGCGACTCCCGCACCTGGGTTACCCCAAACAACCGAATAATGATGCCAGTAGAATCAGTGGCTTCGTCGATGTCGATCTGTTGGAATACTAGGGAACACCAACTCAGCTCACGGAATGAGGTTCCACAGGGACCACCTTACTTATTGAGTCTCTCTTTGGGTTGATTGTGGGTAGTGGTGGGCGATCCCAACTGTCCGAACCCCCCTCGACATCTGCACAACACAGTTGGGGATATCCCAAGAGGTTTCATGAGAGGGACGTACGAGCATCCTCCCCAGCATCTTCCTTCAGCCTCTGCAGCACATCCGCAAACGACGACTGGCTCTGTGGTTGTGAGCCAGAGGGGTCGAGCTTTCTTCTCTTTGCGACGTGTTCGGAAGTTCGGTCGTCCGTCATCGTCCTGTGTCGCAGCTCTCAGCCTAAACCCTACTTTGGAAAAGTGGAAGCCGCGAACTTTACTCTCGCCAGCGGGACGTTCTCCTTAAAGGAAGACAATGGAGGGTCGATATCCATTAGTTCGCGTCGTGTCTGATCGTTAGAGGAGAGATGGGCAACGCGTCGAATTGCCTCGTGACGCAACGCGTTTGTGGCTGAGGTAACGTGGTCAAACTCACCACCTATATTCGGGGGTCCTCCGAGAGTCCGAGCCTCTGGCGCGGGATTCCTGATCACAAAAGCGGTCTCTCGTTTCTCGTTTCCTCACTTCTACCATCATCATTTCGTCCAGGATGGCTCCCAAGACCTTCGCTAACAGACCGATCAACAAACTGGTCTTGTTCGATGTCGATGGCACCCTCACGCCCGCCCGCCAGGTAAAGATACTTGCCATTTTCTCGTCAATGAAGTGTCTTTTATCTGCGGCGGCGTAGAGCGCATCCTCTGCAATGCTCGAAATTCTGTCCGAGTTGCGAAAGAAAGTCACTATTGGCTTCGTGGGAGGCTCAGACCTCGCCAAGATCTCGGAACAATTGGCCGTCGATGGCAGCCCAGGTCCGCCTCGACATCCCAGCTCAATCGCCTTGCCTCTCAACCCTCCTCCTCTTTGCAGTTGTCAACAAATTCGATTACGGGTTTGCAGAGAACGGGTTGACCGCCTACAAACTGGGGAAACAACTCCCTTCGCAATCGTTTATCAAGTATGTCGGCGAAGACAAGTACAAGCCTCTCGTAAACTTCATCTTGCATTATATCGCGGATATGGATATCCCTATTAAACGGTGAGACACCACAGTGGGGTCCCTCAGGCCGAGACGCTTATTCGTGGTCACTAGAGGCACCTTTGTCGAGTTCCGCAATGGAATGATCAATGTCAGTCCCATCGGACGTAACGCCACGTAGGGTCCTGCTTCCTACAGTGCAGTGAGTCTCTCAGTTAACCGTTCCCCAGGATCGCGGAACGCCACGAATTCGAAGCCTATGACAAGGTCCGCACTGTGACCATCACAAAAAAAGCAACTTCTAATCCGTTCTCACAGATTCACGGTGTCCGCGCTGCCTTCGTGAAAGCCCTCAAAGAGAAGTTCACCGACTATAACCTCACTTACTCCATCGGCGGACAGATATCGTTTGATGTCTTCCCCACTGGTTGGGACAAGACTTATTGCCTGCGACATGTCGAGGACGAAGGCTTCGAGGAAATCCATTTCTTCGGTGACAAGACATACCAGGTATGTAGTCACTGCTTTGTTTCACAAAACCTAGTTTAGTGACCGGATTTCAGGGTGGTAATGATTACGAGATCTTCACCGACAAGAGGACCATTGGACACACGGTTACCAGTCCCGAAGATACCCAGCAGGTACTCAAGGAGCTGTTCTGGAGTGACTGATTTACAGCGGTAAATAATGTCGAACTCTTGGTTTTAGAAATGGATTGTGTGGTGTACCCTGGGTATGCTCATCGACGTAAACGGGTAATCTGACCTGAGGCCGCCTTGGTGACCGGAGTCACGGCCATGCATGGGTCGGTTTCGCCAACCAAACGGTACTGACCCCCGTGTATTCCTGCACATCGTGAGCGAAGAACCGTGAATTCCCAGATGCTGCTGTGCTCCATAGTTAAAGGTTAAAGGGACCAGCGTCACTCTTTCAGATGAGCCGGCCTGCATTCCTCAATCACCTACGCTATCATGTTCACCCCAACGCTACCCCCATGGCACCCGGATGTTTCGCACACCGTCTCAACGGATAGCTGAGCTCGAACGGCCGTCGCATGGATAGGTTGGACCAAGATTGGTATTTCATTACGGCTACAAATACAATGGGGGATATGCTATCGACTAGAAATGGTGAGAGCAGGAAAGCGAGATAATCGACAGAGTGGATCAAGATTCAGTGAAATGGCGTCGCCCTTCGTTTCAAGACCAGTCAGTAGTTCGTGGCAGGGCGTACCAGTCATCCAAACGTCGAGGGCGCATTTTAGTTATCATACTGCAAAGATCATCAACATCCTGCTACAACGTTTGCGAGGTTCGGACATACCGTGATAACCAATGAGCTTGCCCACGGGCTCAACTGCTGGTTCTTATCCAAGTACCTGTACGATTTGATACCTTCGACCTCGCAGGTGAATCTAAAAGGAAGGGTGGGTTCAGGGATGTTTTTGCGATCGATCAAAAACGAGCTTGGATTACCGTTTGAGTTCACCAGATTGGCCAGGTCCTCGAGTCACATTCCCCAACTCGAACACTGCCTGGAGGACCCTGACGACAATCTTGGACACCAGCTCCGTACCAAGGGTCCTGGTCAAAACATCGCCGTGGATGTAATTCTCCTTGGGACGAGAATGATCGAGGTTCGTGGGTTGTGCAAATGCACGCTCCTAAAACGGCCATGAAAATCGCTGTCGAGACAGAGAACTCCAAAACTCACATTCATGTTCGCACTCGAGATGTTGAGGTAGACCAAGTCACCAGTGTTGACTGAAGTCGAACCCACGGTCTCACTGGCCTTAGCTTCACGGTAGATACCCTGTATTTGTGGGTCGATCCTCAGCATCTCGGTAACATAACCCTCCAGGACGTCAGCCTTATCGTTGTTCACGAGAGCTTGAGCGACGTCGGATTGATCGAGAAGGATGTTAACCATGTGGGTGAGCGCTGAGGGAGTTGAGGAAGAAGTGGTCTTCAATTTTGGAGCATCAATTGGATCTGACGAGAGTTCTCACCCTGAGCAAGTTCAACAGAAGCGCCGACCATGACGGCAAGGACTGAGTTGGCATTCTGAGAAGTAGAGTTTCCGCCCTGTTGAAGCCTCTCCGCGAGATCTTGTTTGTTACCAAACATCCTTGACAGTGTGCCGACAAACCCAGTCACAGACAACTAACCGCGAACGAAAGGTCAATGGTCGACGATCACAGCAGGCTCACTGTGGGACATACGCGCTTGAGAATGTTTCCGCTAACGTTAGCCTCGATATGGTCCATAATCTGCTTGATCTGAGCGTCGATCTTGTTATGAGTCCTCAATACCTGACCAGCCTCGACGTCCAAGAAGCAGTAGGTGTAGATATCATTGAGAGTGTCGAAGAGCTCCGTCTCCGTGAAGGTGCTCTCAGTGTCATCCTCGGACTTCTTGAGCGAGATACCGGCCTACAGAAAACGAATTTACGATCGGCTGCTGAAGTGATTTGACAAGAATGCTTCACTTACAACCTGGGTGGCAACCCACTGGATTGGCACGACCCTGAAAACGTCCCTGACGATGTCCAATCCGTTCCTCTTGCCGCCAACGAGCTGGAATGATCCCTTGGCGATAAGAGCTTTGGTGCTTTCGTAGAAGAACTTGGTGATGGCGGTAACTTGCTCTGGGGTCTCTGCCAATGCCTTCAACAGCTGCCTTTGTTCCCTCTCTCCCCTCTCCGGCGCATCAGTGGCAAGGAAGAACCCTGGACCACGGATGACCTGGGAAATCCTGGGCAGGAATGGGTGCCTGAACTTCTCCTTGTTCCCGAGAATGCCAGTTATTTCTCCATACTCCTCGAACTCGCGAGCACCGTAGACACTCTTGGGCCGGACAAAATCGTACTTTTCCTTCTGGTCGAGTTCCGTCAGAATCTCATCCATAGCCTGGGGAGTCATGAGCGGGAACCAAGCGTAGACGCTGTTATCAGTGAACTCGTCGGGGAGAGTACGAAGGAAGAGTCGACCGAGCATGGAACCGAATCCAGGGTTCTCCGGAGACCTCACGCAATCGGCGAACCCCCAGGCGGTGAGGTTATGTGGGGTGAAATCTGCGGTAAAGAAACGATCTCCACGAATGAGAGCGATGGCGTCTGCGAGAATGGCACGAGAGACGGTGTAACCAGGGCAGAGACCGGCGCCTTTGACAACCGGTTTGGTGTCTTCAGCCTGGAGGCCAGCATACAGCTCAAGGTGGTCAATTGTTCCATAGAGCTTCTCGGCAGCAGCAGCAACCTCTGGGTCTGGGTTCCATTCCAAGAACGTCTTGTATCGCCTCAAGCCAAGGTACTACAGAACCGTGAGAACCCCGAAAGTAGGAAATGAGTCGCAAGTTCTTACCTGCCTGAAGTCATTCAAGGAGCAGCAACCCCACCTCCTAGCGGATTCAATGCCCATAACTTCCATCCACCTCATGTTGGCAGGGGTTCCACGGGCCCCAAAGGCACCAGCTGGGTGCTCGGTTCTAAATCGGCCGGTGGGTTGGTGATAACAACGGAGAACCACTGTCGGCAACTTACTGTGTCTTCAGGATGCTTGCCAAGTTCTCGTTTCCAAACTTTCCATCTGGACCTCGCTTCATGCTAAGGGAACAAAATTTAATCAACGTGTCATAGTGGACTAACAGATGAAACTTACCCTCCAAAAGTCCAAGTTGTAACGTCAGTTTGACCCTTTTGGATCTCTTTCAACTTGCCCTTGAAGTCCGGGACGCTGATCTACGTGACAGGTAGTCGGATGTAAGTTATGGAGAAGATTAGGGTAATGAACTGCTGTGGACCTCATCGGACTTCTTTCCAGGGAAAGTGTGAGCGGTCAATTGCTCGACCCATCGCTCGTCCTCCTCGGAGGTAGTAGCGTGCCAACGATAAAGACAGTTGAACTGCACGATATAGTTAGAAGCCTGAAATATACCACGACCACCGTGCATACCTCAACGCTGCAAACGTTTCCGCGACCTCGCTCAAAGATGCTGTGATCTTCATCCCTAAACTCTGTGAATGGATCCAAGCTCCAGGCATTGCCTTGCCTAACCAGGCCAAGTATGGCCGAGAAATAATCGGAGAAAACGACGAAACCGAACCAGCCGCAGTTAATCAACCTTGCAATTTGGAAGATCTCTTCTTCCTGCTGAATGATGATCTCGGCGCGGTTTGGCGTGTCGGCTGAGATGGAGTCTGGGTCCTTCCACGTTCCGCGTTCATTGATCTCCAAGAGCTTCTTAGCGATGTACTAGATGTATTGGGCAGTGTATCAGACCAGAAAACATGCGGTGGGGACAAGGGGGCACATACATTGTGATTGCGGTTGAACAAAACCAAGAGAACGCAGACGGCGGGAGGGAGCAAGAGCAGCCTATCCTCTGAGAACACGTCGGGGTGCAACAAACCGCGACCGTTGCGCACGCGGACTTCGTTCTGCTTCTCTTGGTTGACGCCGTAAAGTGGGGCAAGGTCGACGTAGGAGGATGTCTCATTGATATTTACGTTGTCGTGATTGGTTCGGAAAACACTGAGCACAAAATGTGGTTAGTGAGGACAGAAGCTTGACCCGATGACCCCAGGAAAATGGGCTCGTGACGTACGAATGAATGACCAGGGCGGCGAACGAAAACATCAGAGACGAGAGACCGGCCGGGTGAGCTTTAAACTGAATTGAGATGACGATTTGGGGTTAGCGCATTTACCCGAAGGACGAGATGAAATACAGACCTTCTCCCGTCGAAGGAGGGTGTCAAAGACGAGGCCCGGATCCGGCAATTGGTGGCGCGGCAGGGGGTTGACCTGGGAAACACTGCGGGCGTAGGGGTTACCGGCCTTGCCAAGGTCGGGGTTCACGACGTTGTTGCCGGAACCGTCGGCGGACCGCCAGGCGTATCCGTCGCCAACGTTGGTGAGTGAAGGGTGGGGAAGGTCATTCTGTCCAGGTGAGTATTAATTTGGAGCAGACATCAACTTGACGTACATATACTAGAAAAGCAGAGATCAGGACCCGGAAAATGTCATTCACCGGAATGGAAGAAAAAACGTACACATTTCAACGGTCGCGCGCTCCAGTCTCGTTTGGAGCTTTCCCTTGGGAAAACGCGAAAGTTTCACCAGGATTTGTTCCAACTGGGTAAAAATACGCGTCAGCACGTAGGCCGGGGTCAAACCTGGATAAGATTACTGACGAGCATCTTCCTGTCATCGATGGAATTGGGGTCCTTGAGGACGTCGATGAGAGCAGAGACGGCAGAGTACTCCATGTTGAAGGGGAGACCGGTGTCGCCATCCTTGAGCTCCTTGATGGCCTTCGCGTTGTCGGCGTCCTTGGAGTCACCCTGGGGGACGCGTCAGGGTGGAGATAGAGAGATGCGCTCCGGAGCCGTATCACGCACCTTTTGGAATTTGGAGAAGAACTTGGACATGATGGAAGGAGAGGGGAGGAATGGGGTGGAAGTCGGTGGGACGGATGGCTATAAGTAGGGCGCTGAGTGACATGATGAATTTTAGATCAGTTCCAACTGTCGGTTCGTTTGGGAGCGAAGTCGCGGAAGAGATTCCATCAAGATCTTCTCGGTCCTCCAGTCCCTGCGCGGCGATTTGTTATCGCCTGTTGCCGATTCAATCGCTGCCGGCTCTCTCACCCGCCGTGCATCCTCCTGCTGATCTCGAGACTTGAGCTTGCGGTCTTGTATTACTCGGCGTCTCGCAGAATGGCCGAAAGCACCCTGAGATCCGAGACCCTGAAACTCAATTGTCACAAATCATAGTATAAACCTCGTGCCCTGCTGTGCGGAAGCACAAGCCGGCATCCGATCGACCCATTGCTGGCAGACTTTGAACGAATTCTCGAGACTTCACACCAAGGTCACATTGAACATGGAACGGGATGGCTCACTATCAACGTGGTTCTCTTGGATCCCATTCTCACTCTCCTTTCTCCTCCGTTCGCGAGGATGCGGTCCGAATCAGATGGAGACCCGCGGCCTGGCTCATCGCTGTCCGCTGAAAGCCCTGCGACGGCCCACAGCACCGCGACGCACAAGCACAAGTCCCCCATGCGCCGGCTCATGAACGGTCTAAAGAGGTTGAACAGCTACTCGAACGAAAACTCCGATAGCTCATCCTCCGAGGACGAAGAGGGCCGCATCGGGCCTGGCAACGGTCAAGATGGAAGCGGAGAATTCGTGGAGAGACATCGAGTCCAGGAAATCAGGTTCAACTACGAAAGTTGGTCCCTCCGCTCCCCTTCGTTGTCAGTCTTCTAATCCAAGTATCAGGCCTACCAGCTCGGAAGAAGTTCTTCCTGACCCTCGCCAAATGTCTCCTCAAATTCGGTGCACCCTCGCATCGAGTTGGTTCGCAGCTTAACGATATCGCGGAAACCCTTCTCCTTAATTATACCCTCTTGCACCTCCCGGGAGTCATGGTCATCTCCTTCCGGGACCTCGCCACTGGCGCAAACGAGGTCCACATCGTCCGTGCTGCTGGTCGAGTTGCTCTATCCGCTCTCGAGAAGGTCTATATCATCTTCCATTATGTCAATGAGGACGAGATGCTCCCTTCTGAGGCTACAACGCAGCTAGAGGAACTCCTGGCCGCTCCTCCAATATACCCCCTCTGGCTTAGGTGTCTCTTGAGCTTCTTCAGCGCCACTTTGATCTGTTCCCTGGCATTTGGAGGCAGTATCTTGGACTGTGTCGTCGGTGGCGCGTTCGCCTGTTGCTTACAATTCTTGGGACTCAAGGGGGCGATCAACAGCGCCATCTACGCCAATGTCTATGAGTGTGTGGAGTTTACGCTTTCCAGATCGTTGACTGACTGGGTCAACTCCAACCGTCTAGGGTGACCGGATGCGTTTTAATTTCGTTCATCACACGTCTACTTGCCTCTCTCCCTGGCAGACTCTTCTGTTACAACTCCGTGGCGTCGGCCGCTATCACCGTCATCCTTCCCGGATTCACCATTTGTGAGTCAACCTCCCTGGGTTATTACGTGAGCACTGAGTCTTGCAGTGACGGCTGCACTCGAAACATCCTCCAAGAATATTACGTGTGGCGCCGTGCGTCTTGTCTATGCGATCATCTACACCTTTATCCTTGTACATCCCCGCCCTCTCCTTTCGTACCTCGACTAACCGGTAATGGTAGGGTTTCGGGTTAACGATAGGTTCTGAATTCTACCTCCTCTTTAACGAGTCGGCAGCAACAAACACGGATGGACTTGCCGTGACTCGCTCGATTGAGTACCTCACCGGTCTCTTCATCCCGCTGAATGCGAGCATGACAGGCGCTGAGTCGGACCGAAGGGGGTTTGGGGTGAGTTTGGAAATCGCGCTGCCTCCGAGTGAGGCTATGCACATGGTCAAAGGCAGGTTGTTGTTCTGGTCGTGTGCGACGTTGGTGTTAAACGTTAAACGTTTGTTCGTTCTACGTGTTTAGGGTGTTATAGGGACCCTTCCTGGGCTTGGTGGCGTCAACCGCTCCCCGCCTACACGATGTTATTCCTCGTTCCGATTTATTCGTTTCTCTCAACGATGGCGAACTTGCAGTCTTTTCGCAGCCGGCATGCCCCCGTGATGGTAAGTAACATCTCCGCTCTGCTTCCTTGCTCCATGCAACCCGTCATTTTATCATTTACCGTCATTCTCGCGATTGAACGGTCGTAAATGTTGGCCGTCGTTCACCTTTTGTAATCTGATGGATTCAATTGGCCGAGAGTTTTTTATTACCCCACCTCATATATTGTTTCCCGGTGCTCATTGCATTTAAATGTTCAATGTTTACCCACCGGTCATTGTTAACCGTTTCTGTGGTTCCAGATCGTGTTCTCGTGCCTCGCGTATACGGCCAACAAAGGGGCGTCGGTGATTTCTGATAGGGTATACGTGTCGTCGTCTGTTGGAGCACTGGTTGTTGGGATCTGTGGGAACGTTTACGGGAGGTTCGCAAGGGGCGGGTCGTACACGAGTGCCGTGCCGGGCTTGATGTTCTTGGTTCCCGTGCGTATCCTTCCTCTTTCCATTCCACCTTTCACCTTTCTCCACCCGTCCGGCTTCGCTTCAATTCCACCGACATTACCGGCTTCCCTGTCCTCCTATTTCCGGCTACTGTGTCATTACGCACTACCCACGTGTTTCTCATGTCCGGATCCAGCTGACATGGAACCCGGTTTGTAGTCTGCGTTGGGTCTCGACGGTGGACTTCTCTCACCGTACTCTTCGAGCACGACGGCGGAATCCGCTTATTTGGGTTCGTTCTCGTTGGGGCTGAGGATGATACAGGTCTCGGTTGGTATTACCATGGGATTGTTTATTAGCCAGATTGCGGTGTTCTCAATCAAAAGGGAAGACAAGATTATTGCCGTCGCCGCTTGAGATTGGCGTGCAGGAAGGGAGGGAGAAGGAAGAAAGAGGGTATCTCGCATCTATATTTGTATCTTCTTGTTAATGTTTACCCAGACTAAACCTCACTCTGAGGTAATACCAGGATTAGTGTACCGTCTGTGACCCCCCATCTTCCACCTCTGCCAAGACGTATCGCCCACTCCCATAGATCGATTCCCTAGACCATACGGACGGGATTTAATACCCATACGATCTGACCTTGCTGAACATGAACTGAGTCTTCTCCTGATTGATCGAGACCGGGACCATCTCCCCGCTCTCCATGTGCACGGAATCATACGCGAGGATCGCCAACCTGTTCCACCTCCCCACCGGGCGTGAGATCAATTGAAGCGTCATCTGGAACATGTAGGGGAGGGTGGAGGATCCCGTTGGGTCTGCAAGAGAGGTGAGGTACACGACGGAATCGTGGAGTTCCCAGAACCCGAGGAACAATCCTTTCATCCTGAGTGATGGGTTGAGGATCGGGATGATCTCGCGTGGGGGAGTGTTGTCCGAGGTGAGGAGAGAGATGACGGTTCCGTCTGGGGAGAAACGGAGGTAGCGGTGGTATGTGATTTCGTGGGTTACATTTATCCAGGCGTTGTCTGATAGACCTGGTCGGAGGTACCTGCACACCGCAACGTAGACACCGTCCAGTCTAACGCGGGGGGTCTCGATATAGAGACGCCTGAAGTCGACTCCGTATGTCTTGACCAGATCGAGGATCACTTCGGGGTACGGAATTTGAGGTGGTTTGTAACCCAGCGCGACGAAATCCCTGTTTACAAAAGTAAACCCCGGATTGAAAAGGTTTGAGAATCGTGGCAAGCAGGACGGGGAGAGAAGGAGAAGGTCAAGGGTTATTATTTTACCTCCAAATTGTAGAATCTAGGGTGAGGACGCGGGCCTTGCGACTGATCGAAGCGAATCGTTCGATGGTTCCGTGATCCAAGAACCTGAGGATGTAAACGAGCACTTCATCCGGGACCCTCGTGATGGGCATGGGTTCTGTTTCTTCCTCGCGTTCGAATGTGAGGGGTTGTGGAAAGCGCTGGACGAGGTTGGATACAACGCTCTTTTGGACGGTGCTCGGGTCGTGCGTTTCCTCTGAGATGTGTAAACCGAAGAGAAGGTCGACGATGGTCGTCTGCATACAAAGTCCTCAGCATTGAAAAGACGAGGCTTCTCGAGTGGAAGACGTACGAAACTGTCCTGAGCCTGGGGTAGCTCCTCGGCCGAGTAATGCTGATTAGCCGGTAGCCCATCCACTTGTGTCAGGATGAGGTCAACGGAGGGTTCGTGCGTTGTTGCTTCAGCGCGGTGGTGAAGCCCCACTTCGTGTTTCCAGTCATCTCTGAACCTAGTGAGCTCGTCTGGCTCTTGGCTGCCGTCCTGGAGCGGGACGGGGGCGGAGGGAGAAGATGAGGGTTGAGGATAAGTCATATTTGACCGGTCCTGTCACACTCACAGCCATACAGGTGGCCCTGGTGGGTAATCCGTCCGTCGATCAACCGACCGAACCCTCAAAGAGACCATCAGATTCCACAGCACCAACCACCAACCCCTCCACGTCAGCCCCCCCTCACCGCTCTCTACCTCGAGCGACAACCACCGTTTCGGAAAAGAATGGAGGGAAACAAAGACGAGGCTCTGCGGTGTCTCTCGATTGCGCAAAAACACAGGAACGCCAGGAACTACGCTTCTGCCAGGAAGTTCATACAAAAGTCGTTGGCTCTGTTCGCTACGCCCGAAGCGGAGAAGTTGGCGCAAATCATAGAGTCTGAGGCTTCCGCATCTACTTCTACGGAGGAAACTACGAAGGCGACTGGGGCGGAGAAGCATCCTTCTACTGGTGGCACGCACCATCGGCATCCGAATGGCAAGGCTTCGAAGAGTGGCTCCGCTGAAGGCTCGTCATCGGGAAGTGAGAAGAAGAGGGAATATACTCCTGACCAGCTGGCGGTGGTCAAGCGAGTGAGGACGTGCAAGGTCACGGAGTATTACGAGATCTTGGAATTGAAGAACGATTGCGAGGAGGCGGAGGTCAAGAAGGCTTATCGGAAGGTTCGTGCTTTTCGTATTACGATTATGCTGGGGTGTTCAGCGTTGATTGGGTCATCTGGAATAGCTCGCGCTGGCCTTACACCCTGATAAAAATGGTGCACCAGGTGCTGACGAGGCTTTCAAGAGTGCGTTTCTTTCCGCAGCTTTCATTCAATTTGGTTGACTGACGTGCATGGGTTTGTGTAGTGGTATCCAAGGCATTCCAAGTACTGTCAGATTCAAATATGAGAGCGGCATTCGACCGACATGGCGCGGACCCCGAATCACGGTTCAGCGGAATGTCGTCATCCTCTTCTCGCGGTCCTGGCTTCCACGCGCACCCATTCGGGGGCAATGGTTTCGAGACGGAGATCAGTCCGGAGGAATTGTTCAACTTGTTCTTTGGGGGGAGTATGGGTGGTGGTGGGGGAGGGCTCGGTGGACCAAGTGAGTAACCATTCACACGTAATTTGACCTGGCGGAGGGTAATGTTTGTTCAGTGTTTTCCGCTACATTTGGTGGTCCTGGTATGACCTTCACAGCCAGCGCACCCCGGAGACGTCAAGGACAGCAGCAGCAACAACAACAACAACGTGCTGGTGGCACTCGGGGGCTCCTAGTGCAGCTGGCTCCCATGCTAATATTGTTCCTGTTCTCGCTTCTTTCCGCTTTACCCAACATCTTCACCACACCACCGACACCCGAGCCACGATACACGTTCACGCCGTCAACACGGTACAATACCGAACGGATAACGGCGCCTCTTGGGATAAAATACCACGTTAACAGCCAGGAGTTCATGTCTCACCCCATTGCGGCAGAGATTGCTCGGGATAGCGCGAAGAGAGGACCGCAACTTTCAAGATTCGAGGAGAGCGTTGAGAGGGCGTTTACCCGTGACCTCATCACGCAGTGTCAAGTTGCGGTTGACCGGAAACATCGGCGGAAGGAGGAGTTGATTGGGGTGTTTGGGATTGGAACTGACTGGGAGAAGGTCAGGGCGATTGACAAAGAGCCCTTAGAGGCGTGCGACCGGCTCAAGCAGTTCGGCCTGTCTGTTCACTGAAGTTTTCTTCCTCATTTTCCACCCCGAGTTAATGTTTTTGTTTATCGCACGATGATGGTTTGGTGGGCAGCGCGTGTATAATGACTAAGGGACCGATTTCTATACCGAAAAGAGGGTGCAATCACGATTGCTCAGCCTTCTTGGCTTGCTCGAGCTTGTAGTAGAATTCTTCTTGTTTCTGGACTGAAAACGGATCGGAGTCAGCACACTTCCTTGGGGAAAAAATTTACGGCGGGTTTCCGGGCTTACAGCTCTTGAGGTGAACGCCATACCTGAAGCGTGTCCGGTCAATATGCTTCAACTCGGTGAAATACGGGTGTCGAAAAAACACGAACCAATATGCGTATCCGGCACCAACGCCGAGGCCGAGGGCGGTGGTGAGGTCAACCCAGAAATGTTTCCTGAGTTTTCCAGTGATGGGAGCGATGGCCATTTAGTGCGTGGAGGGAGAGGACGATGGTAGTGGTTTGCTTGAACGGGAGCGTGTTGTGTCGAGACCGGAGCGCGGACGGATGTCCAGCCACATGGGACAAACAGGAACAAACAGGACCTGCCTAATCGGGCATCCCCACTGGAGGCCGACTGACATCGTTAGGATTCACTCTCACCTCATCCTTGGTATATCGTTTCCACGTTCTCCTACCCCGCTCCAGCCCGCCTTTTCTTTCCGAATTTCCACCGAACTTTCACCCTGTAATAATCCATGGATCCAGACTCTTCAGGCGGCTGGAGATTTGCTCAGTGTTTCGGAGACAAGGGAGAGGTCGAGGACATCACAGAAGGTCTGACCGTTCCCTCCCATCTCCCCCTTGAACGTTGCTCACGGAATAGGTGTAGCCGATGTTATCTCGACCGTCGAATTCGACTCGACGGGCAACTATCTCGCGACCGGAGACAAGGGTGGGCGAGTCGTTTTGTTTGAGCGCAACGAACAGGTCCGCCCTCTCCCCTTCCTCCGTCCGTCCGCCCTTCCGCGAGCGGACCAGGTCTCATCGCTAAATCGATTACCTTTCTTCCTCCCCTCTTGTAGAAGAAGAGCTGCGAATACAAGTTTTACACAGAATTCCAATCACATGAGCCAGAGTTCGATTATCTCAAGTCTCTCGAGATCGAGGAGAAGATTAACAAGATCAAGTGGTGCAAACGGCAGAACGCCGCTCACTTTTTGCTGTCTACTAACGGTGCGTGCTCGGTCGGCGTGCCATGCCACTTTCCTACCCCGTTCGGAAGAGATCGACCGAAGTGCTTATCTTGGATCGTTTGACCAGACAAGACCATCAAACTGTGGAAGGTTTTCGAAAAATCGCTCCGCGTTGTGTCGGAATCTAACCACTGGGATGGGCAAAGAAGCCTGCCTACGCCATTATCTCCCTTACACCTCCGGTTGCCGAAGATGACGCAGCAAGACAACATCATCGCCGCCGTTCCCCGGAAGGTTTACGCCAACGCTCACGCATACCATATCCACTCCATCTCTGTCAATTCTGATCAAGAAACCTACATCTCTGCCGACGATCTTCGGGTAAATCTCTGGAATCTTAATATTAGCGACCAGAGCTTTAGTGAGTGGAGTCACCCTCCCGCCCCGTGGTTGCATCTTATGGCCCATCCACAGACATCGTCGACATCAAACCTGTGAACATGGAGGAGTTGACCGAAGTCATCACTTCCTCCGAATTCCACCCCATCCATTGTAATCTTTTCATGTACTCGAGCTCGAAGAGCAACATCAAACTCGCCGACATGCGGGATGCAGCGCTTTGTGATCGGCATGCGAAGAGTGGGTTTCTCTATTCATCGACTGATCCCAACAATCCCTCCGGGAATCCATTTCTATTCATGCCGAATGATTAACCCCCACCTGCATTTCCTTCAACCTAGGCTTTGAGGAAGAAGAGGATCCGACCAACCGATCATTTTTTTCCGAGATCATTTCCTCGATCTCTGACGTCAAGTTCAGTCACGACGGGAGGTACATCTTGTCGCGGGATTATCTGTCTCTCAAGATCTGGGACATCAATATGGACTCAAGGCCGGTAAAGACGATCCCCATTCATGATCATCTGAGGGGGAAGCTGTGCGATCTATATGAGAATGACTGCATCTTCGACAAGTTTGAGTGTACTTGGTCGGGCACAGACTCGTGAGTCACGTCTGGGGAGATTGTTTTTTGGTCTGACACGAGCTACGTTCAGACATGTGCTTACGGGCTCGTACCACAACTACTTCCGAATATTCGACGTGGACTCTCTGAGTGATGTTGTACTACAAGCGGACAAGTCGGCGTTCAAAGCGAAGAAGATTGGTGGGCCGCTTCCTGGAAACAAGCTGGGAGCAAAGAACGGTACGAGGGGACTGAGGGACGCGATGCAGATGGAGACATTGGACTTCAACAAGAAGATCCTGCACGCGAGTTGGCACCCGAGGGAGAACACAATTGCGGTTCGTTTCATCTCGTCTTTTCAGCGCGGTCGGACCCTGGATATTCATCTTTATTCATCAGATCGCTGCAACGAACAACCTGTTTTTATACAGCGCCGCATAGCGTTCGTCGTGGTCCCTGTCAAGTTGGTTGTTTGGTTGCGTCGTCGTTTGTTTCATTTTTCCGTCCTTCAATACATTTTGCGGTCGTTTTCGTTTACTTTCTTGACGCTGAGCACACTTTTCGTCGCTATTTCCCACCGCCCACCCTCTTCCGATCGTTCGGATTCAAGCTCTCGTTTTCTTGCATCATATTTAAATGTCACACACATGACACCTCTGGACCTTCGTCCTTGCCAATTCCTTGGTTCCAGATCCCTCCACTTCACTTACTTCACCTCCCATCATACCCTCTCCTCACCCCTCCACACCCACGCGCGTTCGCATCCGCTTCTCCCAGTGCAGAGTCCTTCGGTTGACCAGATAAGAAGATAGAAAGAGAAGAATTAAAATAAGGATATTTCCTTGGAACCCCCTCCCCTAATGTCGTGATGGTTTTGAGCTGCTGGAGTTGCAGAGATGCCAGTGTGATAATGTGAGCCAATTTCGCTCCTGGGTTTCTCCGGGGGTGTTGCAATCGTGAGAATTTTTTGCGGCCATCTGAAAATCGGTCGATCGCGTTAATTTTTTCCCTACTCTTGCTTTATCCACGCTCTCCATTCCTCCCTCAATGCACACTGTTACCGTACAACCAAACAGCTTCCACCTCGCCGCTGTGAGGTCATACTTCAGACGCGCCTTGGTGCGGATCTCACACTCATGAATTCACATTTCGAGAGTCACGGACGTTTGTGCGTCGTCCATTTCCTCTTCTACCTTCCTTCGTTCCGCGCGATTTCGTCGGCCTCTTTCTGCCCGGACAGCTAAAATCATTACCCCCACGCTGTTAACCGGTTCTGGTGAAGTGCCTATAACGAACCCAGGCCTCCGCCCGGGGGCTTTGGGTGTCGGTGATTGAGAAGTGAGGTCCTCTCTGGGAGAGTTTTGCTCTCTTGGAAGTGAGGATTCATCATAGCATTATCTCACCTCACATGTATTATTCTTTGAGCGATGAAGTGTTTTTCTCTTTACTCTAGATCGAGAATAATTATCCGTCCTCCTCACGTTCCTTCCTCCAGTTCAATGTCGGTGGAAGAACTCAATTACCCATTGGCATATCCCATCCATCATGTACCTCTTGAGCCCCATCTCCCACGTTCAATCCTGACAATTTGCTTGTGGGTTCGCCTCCCCGTGTGCCTTGTGCTTGTATGCGCGCGAACGTGATTCGCTTCCGCAGGCGTGACCACCTGTTGCTTGTTTCACGGATAGGAGCGTTCGAGTTTGGTCAGGCGCGACAAGAAGGCTGGAGTGTGTACTCGGAGGTCGTTCTGCCAGCGTGCGTGAATGTGATTCGGTGAGGTGATGGTGTCGACAGCAAAGCCGGACAATGCGCACACCGGATCCGAATGGTGGAAGTGCCCTTACCTTCTCGGCTCACCCCACACCCGCACTGTCCATGCTCCTCTAACCAATTGAGTTTTGCATGAGCTAATGCGGTGCTATGATCTTTGCAGGACTCTTGGGTGTACTAAGGGACCACGCCCACACTGAACCCCGGTTCCTGCTTCGAACTGTTATCATAAACCTTCTCCGGATAAAACTATTTATCTCAGGGTCTGATGGCATATTAGCTACGGTATCGGGGGCTCCGCATTATCGTATATTGTAGTCGGTACACATATTCATCATACTTTTAGACAACCACGCGCTCATGATGGTTAACTGTCGTGAAACTGGAAGTGAGCACGCCACGAATCTCTCGAGGATATCTTCCGGCGTGAATACGGTATCGCTTTGTATGGCTGTCCAGATATATCTGCAGCTAGGCAAATCTCACAGGCTACACTGCCCACTGCGGGCTCGGAACATTGTTCGCGAACTTCAAGCTCCCACCCAAGCGTTTTGGTTGAGCGAATTTCCGGCGCTCGTGGCATATATTGTATAGGGTGTCGCAACGTGTTTGGACCTGGCGGTGTTGACAATACCCTTCACGGTCTTCCCTGCGTCTACCTGCGGCTTGCGAGTTGTTTTGAGATCCTCGGCCTCATCCATCTCACGGCTTAATCTCTTTCCTCCGCAACGCTACAGCGTCTTCAACGTCGTTTACCCGCCACACACCCACAACGTTCCATGGAGGAGAAAACTGAAAGGGATGAAAAGCTGGCACCTCCGGACCTGTTGCAAATTGATCCAAAGTGGTGCGTTTGTGTCCTTGCATCGATTGTCTCGCTGGCCACTGAACAGACACAGCTTTCAAGATGCTCTTAGAGCATTCTTCCAACCTATAAAGAACGACGACGCCCGTTTGGACTTCTACACCATGTACAAGAGGGAGGCGACCGACTACGACGCGGATTATGTCAAGAAGTACGACGAAGACCTCAACACCACCTTGATTTTTGTACGTCGTACATCGTCCGCTTCCGCGAGCTACCTAACTTGTTCTCGTAGGCGGGTTTGTTCTCCGCCGTCAGTTCTGCCTTCGTCATCGACGTCCACTCGAAGCTACAACCCGACCCGAACGACCAAACGGCAGCCCTCCTCCGTGCAATCCTCCTCACCCTCAACCAGTCCGCTATCCCAAACGAAACCCCCACCGTTCCACCCATCCTGGAAAATCCTCCCAGCGAGATCGTCATCGTCACTGGACTCATGTACGCGAGTCTCCTGATCTCCCTACTCGCCGCATTCATCGCGATGTTGGGCAAGCAGTGGCTCAACCGGTACTTGCGGAACACAGGGGGGTCGATGATCGAGCGTTGCGGAGACCGTCAACGCAAGTGCGATGGACTCCAGAAGTGGCCCTTCCATCTCTTCGTTGAGAGCCTTCCGCTCATGCTCCAGGTTGCCCTCTTCCTCCTCGCCTCTGGACTTTGCCGGCACATGTGGTCCATCAATACCCCCATCGCAGGTGTTCTCATCACCCTCACTGCGCTCGGGGTTCTGTTTTACCTCGGGATTGTCATTTTTGGTGCCTCCTCGTACGAGTGTCCATTCCAGACACCGTTATCTGTTGCCCTGCGCAGCACATGGAAGAAAGCTGGACCTCACATTACCGCTGCCTTCCTTCATATTGTTGCCGCCGGTGCCTTGTTGTACAAGTGTTTGCCCTGGTTGCTCATATTGACCACCCTGCACCATCTCTGGGAGGCCATTCAGTGCCAAATCCTCCATGTGGTGCTCTGGTTGCCACCAATCACAACATGGTATGATTCTCAATATCCACCTCTGCCAACTACACAGCCCACTCCTCAGCAACCCATACCATGGCTGGCCTCCCTGCATAATCTGTGGGAGAATATTCAATGCAAAATTCTTCATGCAGCACTTTGTCTCCCACAGACCCTGCCTGTATTTACTACCCAGGAGGGTTTACCCATTACCACAGTCAATTCCCCATGGTTTATGCCCACAGCCCTGGCTACACTTCAGAGCACAAATGCCAATGATGTCCGATGTATCTCATGGATCCTCTGGAATATCACTGATCCAGAGGCACTCGATGCAGCCATCCGACTTGCTGGAACCATTCGATGGTTTGAGGATGGACTCAATGTGGAGCCCCCATATGATCAAATCATCTCCATCCTCAAGGGGTGTTTTGACTCTGCTGGGAAGGTTTATCCTGGGTCAAGGGACAGAGCATACTACTCTGCACAAGCTGTTCTGTGGATCCACATTCGTGCAATGTGTGTATCTGGAGACTTTGCAGCCAGGTTCCCACTCCCAACCATCTCTTACGACACTACATCTCTTGATCCTGACCTTGGACATCTTCTCATAATCTACAATGAGGACACCTTTCCCATTCCCATCATTATCTCATTGTATACCATCTATGATAAGGCTACTCCTGAGCATCTTCAATGGATTTCAAATGCACTCCTCCACCTGTCCTGGGCCAAGCAGGCTGCACCAGATATATCCAGCATATTTTCTCCATATGGTTGGGGCAGAAGTAAGATTATCATGCCATTGGATGCAGTACTCAACTTCCTCCTGGCATCTTGTATCTTCCTTGGCCAGCCTGTTAAGGAAGAGGTGTTGAAAATCCAAGCCAAGTCGTATGTTGTTGTCCATCTCTATCCTCAAAAATGCTCATACTGTTGTCTGCTAGTGACCACTTCAATCAGGTCTTATCTCAATTCTCCCAAGCAATGGTTGCAGCTATCCATACCTCCCACCCTAACTGCAAACTCCTCCAAAACTTGCTATCTTACTTGGGCAGTTCAGAAACCAGAACCACACATTTAACAGAGATGGCATATGAATGGTGTTCTGTAGTGTGCAAGAACTACTCCAGCCTTGAGAGTGGAAAAGATCTTCTCCTTCTTTCTTTGGAAATTGGTTTTCGTCACCTTGATCCCAAAAATCCCTGGCTAAAACCTGGGCTCACTCATACAGAACACCACCAAGGGTTAGCCAACATCATCTTTGAGAGTGGGGATGGTGAGGCAATTGCAGATCTCCTCTATGCCTGGACCTCATTAAATTCCCTTAACCCATACACACCACTCAATATCTGTGCAAGTCACCTTATCAGTCTTCACTACCTGTACCCTTTCTCCTCAAGATTGCAACAGCTTATAATACATGCCATTACCCTCATTGGTTATCAGGAATTTGAGCAAGTTGGAATGGAGGGCTTTGTTGGATTGTTGAATGACCTACAGGTCTGTGTTGAGGATGCAGGAGGAAATGGGGAATTGACAAACCTCCTGTTGGACACTATCCAATCTTCTGAGGGAGTCCAACATTTATCCACTTCATACTGGGAATTGCTGGTGGAGCTTGTAGTCTTCTGGTCATGGGCTCTAGAAGGCAACACCTATACCTTCACCTACCACTCATCTACCATGGCATCATTGGAAGAAGCTGAAGAGTGGGATAAGTTGGAGTGCTGGATGGGTGTTGTCTGGATATTATGGCCACCAGAGGAGGGCAAGACAACAGAGGAGGAGCTTGGACACACAACACTATCACTGTTCCACCAACAACCAGGTACCATTCAGAAGCTTGAGCAATGGATGGAACAATGGGCAGATGGTTGGAGGCAAATACCAGAATCTTTTCAACAGATCTGCAAGCAGGCACACAATGAAGCAGCACAGCAAGCTGGATTGTAAGTTCCTCCCCATTTTCACTTAATATATTGTGAATCTTGTAGGTATTCATGTTCTTTTTTAGGACAATCCTATCAACTAATGGAGAGACTACAGAACCTACCAGCTCACAACAACCCACCCTGTTGTTGTATCTTGGAGATGATACATTCTAAATTCCACCACTACCTTGTATTTTCTTGTTTAAGCAGTATATGCTCACGTCCACCCACTTGTTCATTCATTCATCACATCTAATAGCTGTGCCTTGTGAATTTGCTCTCCAGTATACAGGGAGTTGCTTAAGTTATTCTGTTCACTTCTAGAATGAAAAGCCACTCTGTGATCCAAGGACTATGATGTTCATGAGGGAACAGTCCGATCACTTTCAAAATGCTGAAAGTGATAAAAAGTGGCAGAATGTGCACAGAAGCACACTTTCAGAAGCCAAGTGGCCACTTCTCAGAAGTCCAAGGCCTGTAGGTTTCCAAATTTGGTGGGGGAAAACACTGAGAAAAAACTGGTGCTCATAAGTGATTGCAATTTTCCTAATGATTTTTAAATAGCTGCTGGTTGTATTTCCCACTGTCCTCTCCTAATGCCTCTAACACAATGGTCATTGTCTCCCATCAAAATTAAAAGCCTCAAATATGCCAACCTTTCCAAACCCTCTCTACTAGACTGTTGAGCAGGCTGTGGTATATTACTATCTACCACATGGTACTCTAGTCTTACCTGAAGGGGGGACTTGTTGTTGCTTATGGGGGAGAGAGGAAGAAGAGCTGATAATCATATTTGGTGTGTATGTAGAGCATATATATTAAGTGCATAATGTGACTGTCACAGCTGTATAGCATGACTGATGGCGCACGAGCCATGTGGCTGATGGTGCACAGACCACAGCGTCTATCTACATCAGACCAAGGATGATCCGATCATTGGGTCATTAAATAGTGCCAACCGGCATCGGCTCACTCTAAGCGGTAGCCGGACCTGAACCAGCCTTCGGCCAGTTCAACATAGACAACAACCAGTCTTGAGTTTTTTCCTTAAGATTCAGCTGCCAGCTACAACCGACCCATCAAAATTGCCTGAAAGGAATGGCCAAGAGCTTAATGAGGATGATGTCCTCCAATATACATTCAATTGCTTAAACCTAGGCCCAACAGCCCAGCAGGAGACTTTGGGCTTGTTCACTGGGGGGGGTGGTTGTTGGTTGGGTTTGCAAATTCAGGAATGGGGCTGCACAAAAAAAGGTATTGGCAGAGTTTTAGGCTGTGATGTGGACACCCAATACAAGAACTAGGCCAAGATACCCTACACTAGTTCCCAGGCTAATATACCCAATGATGGGTCCAGGATGGCTGGATGGAGGTCCTAATATGGAACACCCACCTTTTAGTGCACCGGACTGTGCGGCACGAGAATCACCGACCATATCATAGGGACTATGTGGATAGGGCCACACTTAAACCCAAACACATGAGTGAGCAGAACATAACCCAATCCACCACGGCTGAGAGTGGCGGACCTCGAGCGCGGAGGCTGGAAGGTTCAGTGGTCCATACGAGGAAGTGAATCTGCCTGGACCCAAGGTAGTTAGTTATCAGCTCGCCAGTGCAGTGAGCAACCTCCTTCAGGATAGGACCACTGCAGGGCTTCATGAGACTCGGAGTTAGACATTGCTTAGCGGGAAAGTATACCATTGTTGTCTTAGCGTTTTAGACTCGGTGAGTTGACACCAACTCTCAGCCAGTGGGAACAGGAGAGAGAAGGCACCAGGTGAAGGTAGGGTTGGACCGGTTGTGCAAAGGATACTTGGTTCGGAACTTTCGAAGATTTCTTCGAAAGTGTGATGAATATTTCGGTATATTATCACAGGTTTTTTCCTTTGGCTTCGACCCGAGTCGAACCCGCGACCTTGCGACTAGCTAGCCAGTCTAGCCTCTCGTTTGGTGTCTTGAACGGTTGAACCGTTCGCCTTTCCGCTTCGCAGATCAGTGACCCACGCGATTCCGATCATGTGACTCCTCACATGACTCTCCTCGTGACCCTACGTCACTCGGTTACGTCATAGGTCTAGACCCGTCTAGCCTGATTACCGTTCAGTAGTTACATGGTCCGTGCACCCTGTTGTCTGCCAAACATGTACAAACATGGTCCGTGCGTCCTACACAGCTTGGTCTGTGCGCTCCCCTCTGTTTAGTATATAAGACTCAGTCCATAGTCCTGTATTCGGTATTCTTGTTATTCGATCTGTTT
>Ga0307515_10004131_pt1 | contig 30228 bp, 18 predicted proteins | sample 17_EM_MG_FD_194513 | JGI IMG/M metagenome (GOLD analysis project Ga0307515, IMG submission 194513) | Populus trichocarpa ectomycorrhiza microbial communities from riparian zone in the Pacific Northwest, United States - 17_EM | ecosystem: Host-associated > Plants > Roots > Unclassified | place... | reverse complement strand
CCCTTCAAACAAAATTGCTAATGCATACACAAGCTGTAAACCATACGCCTAAATGATGAGTAAAACAAATCACGAAAAAATCCAATTTCGGCAGAAACTGCAAGATGTTTCAAAGACCAAGTTTTTACAGGGTTACTTACAATAATGTTGAGTTAGCCATTAAAAACACAACCCACTTCCTCTATAAGCTTCTCCCTCTGGACACGACAAGATGCATCACAAACTGACCCAGTGACCACAAAACCTTTAGCCTCCTATTCTTTCAAGCACTTATTAAGCTCTTCTTCATTTCTAGAGCATGTATGCACTCTCGCTCCTAGCCCAGCAAGTTCCTCCACTGTTGCATTCCTAATAAAAAGCACAGATAACACGCTCAAGGATTAAAAAAGAAGTGATCCCAGATAATGGGTCATCTTTGAATTATAAAGAAATGTGCTTCTTAGAAGACTTCAAAATCCATGAAGAGAAAAAGAAAAGAGAAAGTTTTAAACTTTGGTATTAGAGACAGATGGATAGAGAACCCGATTCCACGAGTACCACCAGTGACAAGAGCAGTCATTCCATGAAGAGACCATCTGGAGTCTTTGAAACTGCTGCTCTCTGCCATTGCCAGCCATTGATTTTCTCTCTGATTTGACAGAGTATTGGTGTGTGTCTTTAGGAAACCTACGCTCGTCCAACGTAAATCAAATGAAGATGATTTTTGTAGCTTTGGACGACAAATGAAAAGGTGAACCACGGATTGTGTCGTTTCTCTCTTTCCTCTTTTTTTTTTTTTTCTTTATATATATATTTTTCTTTTAAAAATCTTGTCAAGCTGATATTTCTACCCAACTACTAATATATTAAATAAGACTGGGCCAGCTGATGTCCAATCAAACCCAATTTGATGCATGTATAAGCTTATCACATCGTCTAATGGGCCATGGAGTCATTGACAGAATGACAGCCCATTTCACTGACAACTATCTGTAGCCATAGTTCCCTATCTGTTCGTACAAAGAGATTATTAATTATTATTCACAATGGAATACTCCGTATATATACAAAAGTATAAAGCACTATTTTGTTTTCATATCAATTCATCATTTTAATATGAAAAACAAAACGCCAATTAACTGGAATGGAATTTACATATTTTCTCAAACATCTTGGGATGGAAATGTACAAGATATACACGAGACATGCAGCGAGACATTTCACGCATGCTAGTCTTTAGCATGGAACAAACAGATATTTTTTTCTTGATCTTGTTAAGGGACTAGTTTGTCTCAGAAACCGCTCCTGCCATTTCCGAACGCTCACCAGCCAACTCCATTGGCCTAAAATACAGCTCAAGTTCTAGGCCTCTTGGGAGGTTTGGTGTAGTGATGGACTTAAATAATTGAACAATTAATGTTTAATTTGCTTCTTGGGAGGCTGCATCACAATGTTACCGGAGATGCAGCATGTAGAATCCGAGGGAGACCGGAAAAGAGTCCTTCTCAGAACCGATTACTCTCAGGTCTCACTCTGCAGGCCAGCAGACTAGAAACTGCTATCCAATAGCGAATGCTGTCGTGGGACATAAAAGTACACTATGGCCAAAGGAGCAAGCCATGTATACTATTTTCGAGCACTCTACAATTTTACAAAGCATCCTCAATACAGTAAGTCCCTACCCACCCCACGCACAAATAAGCTAGAGAGGGAGAGAGAGAGAGAGATCAGCTTCTTCTCCACATTCCCATAGTAAAATCTATGAAAGCAACAGAGAAACAGACATATCATATTGTCCATGTGCACGTCTCTGAAGCCTAATCTGTCACTACAGCTGTATTTGATTCAGATTCATAAATATGCAGCTCCTTAACCTATACACAAGACAAAACTCGCAACCAATTCTCTTTAATCTCTCTCTTACACAAACCATAGAAACCCAAGTAACCAACCTCACTTTCCCTTTATGTTTGTCTTTGTATCTATCAAAGTCAAAACTCACGGGAAAAACCCACCTCAAGATTAACAACACAACAATCTTCAATAGTCTAGGATTTAAATATATCTAGAACAATACATCCTATATATATATATATATATGATTTCTTTACTGGACACGTTAAATTCCCTGCATGTGCAGCAACGTGTCTCAATTTCTCTTCGTCTCGCACCATTTGTTTTTGCCGTGAAAAAACTTTTGAAATTTTTATATTTTTAAATTGTTTTAATACTACATGTAAAAAATAAAATTTAAAAAATCAAAAAAATATTATTTCTATGTATTTAATTATCTAGCTCCAAGTCAAATTAAAGCGCTGTTTCATCAATTTCCCTTGTTAAGAAACGCTGAAAAAACAAAAATGTACAATACTTAACTGGGCGTTTATTAAGGAAGAACAGTCTATATCAAAATGTGGCTAAATGGCAACTATTATTGTACTAGCATTACTTTACTGAATTCCTGTCCAATAACCACACAGGTCTAGCTGAGGGTCTCAAAAAATGTTAATTTCTTAGACATTTTTAGGCTTCTATAGGGTTTGGTCGTTGATAGTGAATAGATACAACAGTAACATGTACATACAAAAGAGCGCGTAAATAGTGTCGATGATGTGATCTAGACATGTAGCAGTAACTGTGCAAATATCTATATTTTACTCAATTTGATTCTAAAGAGCTGGTGCATGTTTGTGGACGATATGGAGATTTTAGAGAGGAAGGAATAAGAAAACAGGATGTGTGTGGATTTATTCTGGGTTGGATTCAAAGGAAAAGGTGCTGGTACTGTAATAGCTGGTTTTTTGGTGAAAGGTGATAATAAGAAGGTGAAAAGAGAAATGATGTTCCCTAATGTTAATCCACAAGCATGTAGCTGAAGTGACTCACTGTCAGTTCTTTCACCCCTTTTAAAACCCCACTCTCTCTATCTCTCTTCTGAAATTGCCTAGCTGACGTCTAATGGTGTTTAGTGTGCAAAGGAAGATTTACCCTGTTTCCCGTACAGTCTTGGCTAAACTTTTTCCGCCTGAACCACGCTGAGGGATTTGAATCCTAATGGCTATCCATCTTCACTAATTAACTATACAGGTATACCTCCGTTCTGAAAAGTAGGTTTCATAATGCAGAAACCTAGCTAATACATTTTTTTTTATGAATTAAGTACCCTAATACAATTAACGTCCCTCTACATGACATTCAAAACCTCCGATCATTTTCCATGAATTATAGAATAGATCGAAGTGCCAAAGTAAGAGAGGCTGTGTGATTCTATCGTTTTTCATAGGCAAAACTCCTTGCCATTAACTGGAACTGATAAACAACGAAGTGTAAACAGTATATATCAGAAATGAGATGTAGAGGAAAAGCTTTTTATTCTTTTAGTTTTGATATTAGTACAAGAGTTCTCTGCCTATCATCCATTAGATCATGAAATCTAGAGAAAGGGGAAAAAAGAGTAAGTGCCAAATCAAGAAAGACCATTTCCTTTCTTATCGTGCTAATTAAAACATGTGCTTCAACCCCATACAATTGCACTCTAAAGCTGCCGCTGCTACCACTTCACTTTTTTGGTGTCTCACCAAGCCTGAGTTCAAGATCTATGCCCTCCTTGGAGCTAGAAGTAGGTCCGGTTGCCTCTGATTGAAGAATGTATCTATCATTTGGACGTGGCTTAACCAACAGTGAGAGAACTGAAACATTGGTTCTAGGCCTTTTGCAACTGATTGCCTCATCACCACAAGAACCAGGTGATAATAAACCGTGGCTATTAATAACAGAACCCAGGTCCATAAATAAGTCAGTCGCAACAAACTTATCATGGTTCAAGCATGTAACCTTCACTTCACCTTGATTCCTTTCTGCTTCAGGTTTTGAATGAAGTCTAGCTGACAAAGAATGATCTGAGCCTGATAAATTATCATGGAGATAAGGATACCCTTTATGCTGTTCTTGAACGAAGGAAGAAGAAGGGGGAGAAACAAAGGCATGTTCACTTAAATTTTCTTGATTGGACAGAGTTGATGCAATATTAGTGGCTCTAGAGACAGAAAGTTTGGGGTCAAGATCATAATTATCTAAGGTACAAACCTGATCAGATGGGAAATGAGACCCTAATGGTTTAAGTGAACTTTGGATATGATTTTGATGTTGAAAAACATAATTATGAGGACTAAGAGATTGCTTAAGCCTAGCCCTATCCCTCCTATGAACATTCATGTGACCACCTAGGGCTTGAGCTGACCTGAATTCTCTGCTACAAAAACTGCAAGAATAAGATCTTGGCGGCCAGATGCATCCACCAAGATGCCCAGATGAATCTTCTGCAAAAGCTTTCTCTTCCCACGAACCACTGATGGATTTCATTGATGCTGGCAGCTGTGACTTCAAGAGTTGTTTCCTCTTCATCCACAGCCAGTATTGAGCTTGTTCCATGGTGATATATAACACAAGAAATGTTGAATTAATGGAGACTGGAAGGAAACTCAGAGGTAGGTTCTGAATGGAAGCTTTAATGCAAGGCAAGAGGTTAATATAGAAAAGGTACAACTAGAAGTGCAGTTCTGTATTCACTCACTATTGAATACGTGAAAGCTACTTGAGAATCTAGAAAAAGCTCAGCTGAAAAAGTCTTCGTTTCTAGTTTTATGATAGCGGGTTTAGTCTTCTTATTTGGCTCTTCCATTGAAGCTATGCAGTTGGTTTTTGGCTTGTTCGATACAGTCGCTGTTAGAGGGTATTATTTTGGCAATTTTTTGAAATGTGACATTTAAGTGTATATCTTCCGATCCACATGCGTGGAATTACTACCAGTCATTAATAATAGACATTGAGACATTGGATTATATAATACCACCCTTGTATACTATACTGCCTACCTAAGTAGCTATCTATTTATTTTCTAGTAACTGCTGGGACTTTTTTTTATTTTTTTTTATATATATATATATATACACGTACCTACTCAAGAATCTAAAAAAAAATATACGTTGAAGATTACAGTAATGAGTGATTTTTAAAATATGTATTTTTTAAAAATATATTAAAATAATATTTTTTTTAACATTAACACATTAAAATGTTATGAAAATATAAAAAATAATTTAAATCAAATTATAATAAATAATTTAAAAAAAAACGGAAAAAAAACAGTACGAACCACAGAATCCAGACAATTAGATCAATTGAACGAGGGTTCACACGAGAAGAAAAGGGAGCGAATACTTTTGATGAAATAGTTAATATAATCATTGTATTGTTGTACTTCCTCGCGTGCTTTCTCAACTATACGTTCAATAATGAAAACCCATTCATGAAGTTGCCTGCTAGCTTCACTTAATTAACTTTGCGAGCGACTGTTTTAGATTGTCGTTAACAGGCAGATGTTGGAGTGTAGCGTAACGATGTATTTGTTTTTCCAAGGTTTATTTCTTATTTTGTTGTTGGGAATGATATTAGAAAAAATTATTAGTATTTTTTGGATCAATGGTTAGGTTTTTTTTGTACTATTTAAGATTTATTATATAAAAAATACCATGTAGCTCTATTTTTATATAGTAAACGTTAAATCTTATGTTTTTCTAATTTATCTTCTATTTTAATATTTATTGATAATTGCTCCGTGTTCCTGACAACAGAGAGATTGTGCAATTGCCTTGAAACGTAGTGATGTTCTACAATATTCGCATTTGCAACCAGTACTCTCCGATCCTCATTCGGCATCACAAGGGTACTGGCTTCTTGAGCGCTAGCTTTGTGTTGAGAAGTAACTGCGATGCTTTGCTAAAGATAGTGTTGAACCGAATATTCAAACATCCAGTCATGTTTCTCAAATCGAACATGTCTCGAAAAACTAATCATCATTCGTACCGGGTTTCTATTCGTATGTTTAAGATTTCGATCAGATCATTTCAACAATATTTTTGTTATTCCATTCCAAGTGACATACAAAATATCTCGAGAGAAGTGGTGTGCTCGGATTTCTTCAAAGACACCGGCGAAGTTTATTTACAAGATCATTTCGTTCTAATACTCTACTCGTCACTAGATATGACGGATGAAAGAATTAGAACCTATCCATGAAGGCTCGAGCAGACAAGGACAGGCACTTGTGAAAGATTGGTTATTAAATAATCACGCAGAGATCATTATAATATCACGATCATTATTTGATTTAATGACCAACTTTCCTCTGTAAACAAATTAATTAAACAAGCTTGATTGTGAAGCTCTCGATCTTTGATTTAACGACCAGCTCTCCTCTTGTACCTCTAGTGAATGTAATTAGAATCCTTCTGTTTTTTTCTTCAACGTCTCGTCTGGTTAACAAGTCAAAGAAAGCTCTCTCTCCATTAATTAGGACTAAATGGCATTGATCAGAGATCATATTTCTCAAATGAAAAATTGGGTTTAAATGGGACATTTGAGAGCTGACAAGCCACAGCATCAACGTATTAGGTGGAGTGTGTTTACTAATAGCCATAGGAGTCGATTACAAAAATACCAAGTGGATTGTTTTTTGGCATGGTTTAAATTATCCCAGGTAAATTAATTGAGTAGCCTTAATCGAATAGAAGGTTTATTACTATGACAAACTGTACTGTTCGAGGCAAATAAGGATGTTATTAGTTCATCAAGAAACGCAGATTTCTTAAAATTTGACTTGAGACAATTAGTAGCAACTTTTTACTCGACTTTTCGATCAGTTTGGAGCATTCTCAAAAGAAATGGGAATCCATTCTTTAATCTTCTTTGACTTCTCCATTCGAACTTGATGCGATTGGATTATGCATGTTTCTCCAATCTGTTCACGGATTGGCATAAATTCTTGTTGCTCTAGCTAGCTAGCTATTTATAGAGGTGACTTGACACATTGAGTACCATATATAGGAATACAATAAAATATAAATTAAGAGCTCTTAAATTTTTAATTTTCTTATTCATAAATTGATGCCGAGGAATCCTGGCTACTAAATTTTTTAATTGTTGATATGTTTCTTTCAGTCTCCTGAAACATTGCCTCGAGACAACTTGCATGAAAGAGGATTCCTTGTTATCGATATATAGCCATAACCCATAATTTCAAACATTTTTCTTTCTTTGTTTTTCGTCCAAGTCAAGACTGCAGAATTCAAATAGCTTAATCAGTGGGAGAATGAACACGCGTTAATGTATAATACTTTAATGATTGCGCAATCATTGACTACGAAAGACTATTTCTTCGATAAAAATACAAGATTGTCTTCACATGTAGCAGACAAGTGCTACCTAAACTGTCTGGTCTTGATTCTCAACTTGTGGAAAAATTAATTGTAATGAATTGAGCATGATTTGTCTAAAAAAAAAACACGACTTGATTGCAAAACAACAAACAAAGATGGCTTAAAATAGACTTTTTCGAGATAACTATAACTATAAAACGGTGATGAAGCTTAAACCATTAGAATATATAATTTCTTGCCGTAATAATAATTAATTAGTTCAGTGGGTTTTACTTTGGGAATAAATCTCAAATCAAAGAATTCATTTCGGCCGAGATATGCAACGTAATCGACAAAAGTAAAGAAATACTTCCAAATACACCTTGATTTCAAAACCTATATCTTGAGTTTTGTATTGATAATGGTACTACTGATGGAAGAAGGAAAAAGAAATCAAGGATTGTGTTTAGTATTAGTCTGAAAATGTTCTCCGTGGCCATCTCCTAAGCATAACTTTGTCAATTTAATAATCTAGCCGATCTCCTTTTTTTTAACTGCAGCCTTAAATATTGCCTTGTGTTAGGAGCCGAGGACTCATCAAGCACTGGCTGATGAGTTTTAAAGTCCTTTCTTGTGATGGGCTAGTCATTAATGAACACAACAAATATAGAGGACAGCTTGCTACTGCCGCTGATTTCTTAGCAAATCAAGGGATAGCCTTGTGATGCTAGGAACCTCATCAGCCATTACCTTTGCACCAGGCTATCCTCATTCTTGTGTAAGTTTTTAGGTCTTGCTTGTTTTGCCCTCGCTCTATGCCCGTAAGCTGAAAGTTTTTGTCTTGAAGTTTGGGAGGCCGAGCTTAATTTTGCACTGCAATTTTGCCATAGTTCCAGTTAAAATTAGCCCATGGGTCTCATGGCTAATTGGATTTCCTCGGGCCAGGATACATAGATCGTTGATAAGCATCTCCAGTTGCAAACAGTGTAGATAAATCCATGGTCATTCATTTTCCATGGCCCAACAAGGCATGCATCTGTCACTGCCTGCAGCAATCTAATTTGTTTTCGAATGGTAGATTATTCAATCTATCGTTTTCAATGATCTATCCTCGTGGAAGAATAATTATCGATGATATCACGTGAGTGTATTTTGGAGTGATCTGATTTTCATCAGCAAATGATGGTGAGGATGAACTGCCATGCCAATGGCTCCAGAGATGTTAAGCTGAGAATATTGCTGGACGATGACATGAATGGCGTTACGATTACAAATGCTGGTGTAAGAGAGAGAGCTGCCGAGGAGCTCAGGCAACCACATACAGACTATTCTTTTTTGACTTTTCTACTACTACGATGTGGGTGGAAAATTTCATTATTTGATTTTTTGAATAATACCAAATCCATCGTTGTATTTTCAAGTCATAGTCTTGGTGACTGATCTGTTATAAATTGATTGATGTCGTCAACCCAAGTCATTGTTTTTTTTCTGAATACCCGTAGATTCTTTATGGGTTGGTTGCTAGCGGACTGAAGGCCTTTTTATGTGGGCCATGTTGGGCTTCTTTGTCTTGTACTGGCAGAAACGAAAGGACATGGTTCGGTGCCCTATACTCCTTTTTTCACGGAAGTTTAGGTGCCCTAATCCTATTTGACCGTTTACTGATTTCTTAGTTACTCCAAGGAAACCACTGTCTGATTTCTTAGTTCCCTTGCGCTGACTTTTCAACTACTGTTAGAGTTGTTAGTGGTTATGCGCTCTCGTTGCTCGAAGAGCGACCCCCAGCAAGGCGGGGCTTTTTCTGTCTAAGACAGTAATTTGTGATAATAATAATGGTTTGAAGTTTTTTTTATTTAGAAATATATTAAATTAAATGTTTTTTATTTTTTTAATATTAACATATTAAAACATCATCTGAAAACATAAAATAAATTTTTTATTATAAATAAAATAAATTTTTTTAAGAACACAGTGTTTCCAAACACTGCCTTATTAACCACGTTCTCACAGCTGCTTGAATGAGAAGAAATATAATATCTAAATTCTTGAAAAAACATTTTGGCCGTTGGCATGAAACTCAGCAGAACTATTCAAAAACCCTTGAATGGATACATACAAAGAAAAAAATCAATCAATATTTAAAAAATTAAATCAATTAATACTAAAAAAATAAATTAAATAAAAACTCATATTATAATTTGAAATTAAAAAAATAAAGATAAAAGAGGGAAAAAAAACTTTTGTTATATAATTAAAAATACAAAAATTAATTTATCATCAACTCAATAATAAATAGTAAAACTAAATAAAATTATATATTAAAAGATAAAATTAAAAAAACATATTAAAAAACCCAAATAAAATAAAAAAAAAATTGTATTAAACTATGAAATAAAAAAAATAAAAAAAAAGAAATGAGGCAAAAAAATAATAATAAAAAGCCACGTGGATATTGAAAAAAACCCAGGGGCGAGTGGGCTTGCATGCTTACTCCCTCTATTTTTTTCACATGTAGATTAAAATAGTTTATTTGCTTCTGCGATTTCAAAGTCATGCTACATGTTAATCCCCGAGCTACAGCATGAAACTTTTTTTTTAAATAACTAAAATGATTTATTAAACAGATTTATTATTTATAAAAATAGTTAAACTTTATTTTAGTTTTATTGATAATTAAATAATAAATGATTATGAGAGTTGTTTCACGCACGTGTGTATGACTTGTTTTTGTTTTTGAAGGACTTTGGCTCCTTTCTCCAAAAAAAAAAAAAAGGAAAAACAAATCCCTGTTCCAAGATTTTAATGCTCTCACAATTCACAATTCCTGGAAAAGTTTTCCTCCGAGACTGGAAAAGTAGAGTTGTGTGTTCGAATTAGACAGTTTCTGCGAACTTGAAAGGTTTCAATTTTTCAATTTTACAGTAATTAGTGGAAGATATCTCGAAGTCAAAGTCAAGGAGGTTCTCTAAGTTTTTTCCTTTTTAATGAAAATATCAACTTGAAATATCGAACGAGAGAAAAGGAAACGATTCAATTTCATAATCTTTTTTTTTTGTCGATATTCCCATGAAAAACAAATATTACCATAAACAAAAATAAAAAAAAAATTATTAAGCACTTCAGTTTTTATTTTGAAATATCTAAATAAAAAATATTTAATTTATTAATGCACGTGATAAAAATATAGTATCAAGTGCTCCTCTGTAGTGTGATAAAAGTTATTTTTAAAAATAAATTATTTAAAATATATTAAACTAATTTTAATTTTAATATTTAATATTTATTTTAGATATTAGCACATTAAAATTAAGACAATAAATAACAAAAAAAACATTAATTTTTTATAAAATTTTAAAATTCTTAAATTTAAAACTAGAAAAAAATTATAATTTTTTTAAAATAACATGTCACAAACAAACCTTACTATTTATAAAATTTAAATTTTGAAAATGAAACTGCTAACGTTACCCTTAACTTGAGAGTCGAGACCACACAGTATATCACAAGATAACTCTAAAAATCTTTACCGTTATATTTCCCTAGCTGAAAAAACAAATCAGATGTCAAAACACAAGAAGAAGAACTAAGAAGAAGAGGGCCCTTGGTTCCTCTGACAATCATGAAACCTAACCAAAGTATTTGCCACGTTCAAAATTGAACATCCTATGACCCTAACGAACACCCACCGGAAGAAGAAGACCCTTGGTTCCTCTGGCAATCATGACACCCAAGAAAAGAAACCATTTCACCCTCCCTATAAATAAAATCCACAGCCCATCCTTGATTGGTCGTTGACACTTATAAAAACACCCCGTTTTCTTTACCACAACACGCGCGCGACGCACAGTCTCTTTCCCTATCTTTAACTGTTGCTTCGTTATAGGGTGTACCATCCTCTTTCCCTTGTTTCATCCCATTCTAGAGAAGAAAAACCGAAAACAAACACATGGTTAAAACACCACTACACACAACAAGTGAGAAACCAGAAAAGAAATACCAGAAGAAGATTAAAAACTATATATATGTGTGTGTGTGTGTGTTGCTATAGCAGCCACAGAGGAATTCCTTATTGTGTCTCGAGTAGGCTTTGTTTTATCAATTCAAATTCTTCTGGGTTTTCTCCTGTTTTATGTGTTGATCAACAGAAGATGTCTTGGTTCTCTGAGTTTGGGCGCAGATGAATAGATTTACAGGGGTCATGGGTAGTCTCAGAAATTAGAATTTCTCAAAGGTTTCTCCTTTCCTTTCCATCCCTTTTCTTTTTTGTATCATCAACACCAGCAGAGAAGTCTGAGCTCCACTTTTTTTCTGGACATTAGTGCATGCTTGTCCTAATTCCAAAAACTAGAATTTCTCTTCCAGCAACTTCTGGTAGACTCTGATCAACTAGTATTTTCCTCGAGCTCCTTCGAAATGAGTCAGACTCATTTACGACCTCGTCATGACCCGGTCAGAAAATTTAGACTGGTTTCTCTTCCAGATAAAACCTGCAAGATTTTCTCATATCTCACGAGAATATGTCTCCTCCTTTGTCTCATTTTCTCAATATCTCTCGTCCTCTACACCACTTTTTCCCCCAACCAAAACCAATTCTGGAATCGTTTACCCCACCCCACCCGAACCGGAACCAAACTCGCACCCGGCCCGCCCACTAACATCTCCCACGTCCTTTTTTGCATCGGTGGATCAACCGCCACATGGCGCGATCGTAGCCTGTACAGCTCCATCTGGTGGGTACCGAACGTTACGCGAGGGTTTGTTTGGCTTGAGAAAAAGATCATTAGCCACCAGACCAATAAAAACGTCCCAGCTGTCAAGGTGTCATCTCCAGAGTGGACCCGGTTTAAATATTCTAGCTCAAGATCAGCGGTCAGGATTGCAAGGATCATAAGTGATAGCGTTAAATTAAGGTTGCCTGATGTGAGGTGGTTTGTCATGGGAGATGATGATACCGTGTATTACACTGACAACTTAGTTTCGGTGTTATCGAGGTATGATCATAATCAAATGTGGTACATTGGAGGGAATTCCGAGAGTGTGGAACAAGATGTGATTCATTCTTATGACATGGCTTTCGGTGGGGGTGGATTTGCTCTTAGTTATCCATTGGCTGAGAGATTGGTCAGTATATTGGACGGTTGTCTTGATAGGTACTATTATTTCTACGGTTCTGATCAGAGGATTTGGGCTTGTATCAGTGAGATCGGCGTCCCGCTCTCTAGAGAACGTGGGTTCCACCAGGTACGTGATTGCTTTTAAATTGATTTTTAGGCCATTTTGTTATCTTAACGGCAGAGATGATACTGTGTGCGTGAGGGATGGGGCATAGATCAACGGTCGCCAGTCCCAAGTTTTGTCTGGCAGTCGTTGAATCATTACACTGAAGGGGTTTATATGGAACAAAATCGTCTTGTTGTAATTTTTAAATTAATATTTTTTAATGTTTTAAGATTATTTTAGTAAGATGTTAAAAATAATTTTTTTAAAAAAAATTATTTTAATATATTTTCAAGTAAAAAATACTTTAAAAAATAATTAATAATCACACTTTCAAATATACTCTAAAGCTATTAGCGTCATAGACAAAGGAATGTAGTAAGAGAATTATTTTTTATAATAAAATAATAAAATAATAAAAAAAATCTAAAATTTATAAAAGGAGAGTTTAACTTCTTATATTATTCATGTTTTTTTATTTTAATATAAATGTCCGTCTTTTAAATAATTTTTAAAAAACAAATTTAAAATCTCATCACTTAATTATATTTTTAAAAGTTATGCGTTTATGTACTTTATATTAAATGGGTGTTGCATCAAATACCTTACAAATAATGCGAAAGTGACAGAGACTTCTGCCCATTAACTGTTGCGTGGAGTCTCCCTCCACGTGTCCCCAATACCTGGACTAAAGATCCTCTCTGTGCATATACAGTAGTTATTAAAGGTAGCAGCATACTTTTCTGCAACAAAAGAAAATCGTAATATGAGATCTTTACAGAGCCTAGCTGATAGTTGAATTCATGTTTTTTTCCCTTAAAATAATTGCTATGGGAATAATAGAAATCAATTAGCGGTGATTATATATCGTGTCACACACAGAGAGACATGGTGGTCCATATAAAATGAAACCACCTGCAACTGTACGGTGTCGTCCCTGTAAGAACAGGGCTAGCGGGAATTACTAGGGACGTGGCAACAAGGAATTGAATCGTAATGATCATTGATGATGATTAAATATCAGTATGTTCTGCCACCACTTGTCACTGTCTTAATTAGCGAGGTTTCTCGAAATCATGTGGAAAAGGATCACGAAAGATCAGGAAAAAAGCCTTGGCCTTCTTGACTTGAAATAATATGTGATGAAAGGCGCCAGTGTGCTTCCATGGATATTATTTACTCATGATACTGTGTGTTGTCCTTAGTATCACAGGGAAATACTAGGTGGCGCCTCCGAGAGGGGTCGGTTGTTAAAGTCTGCTCTGTCCTTTTGTGCTCAGTTGCCCACACACTTTCAACAAAAGAGGTGACCTTTGTTGGTCTCAGTAAAAAGACAAGTATTTTGTTCAAGAAGAAAACAGTAAGGTTTCTTTGGGTGCTTAACCTAGCCATGATCTGCTATCTCTAATTGCCACGTCCACTTGCCTTTTGATTTAGAATATCAAACCCAGTGATAAAGAATTGAAAGGTGGTCATTAGAGCATCGCCAAAACACTTTCTTTCAAAGTTTCCGTCACATGGAAGGGTCATGGTTTGGCCACTTAGCCATTGAATTATTCACACATTTAGATTCGTTTTACCAGGTCTAATTCTTTTCAGTTAAGATTTGGACACTCCTACCTTCAAAGGGAATGCGTGGTAGATGATTGTCTGGCAGCTTTCTCAGTTAAATATGGAAGTAATTATGATGCAAGAATGGTGAATATTTAGTGCAGTAGCTTTATTTTCCTTTCTTGATAGTTTGGAAAGGTGATTCAAATTTGTTGCTATTTCTTTGGACACGAGACTGCTTAACTGCTGATGAAGCTGTGTCTCCTCTGTTTAAATTGAATTATTACCGTTAATGTGAGTGATCACTAGTTACTATGTTCATTTTTGGTGCGCACTAATTAGTGATTTTGAAATTGAATTTTGCCTCGAACGAGTGGGATTTCAGAAAAAGATTATCCCCTGCGAAGTAGTTTGAGATATGATAGAACTTTCAATTAATTTTTAAAAAAACTTGTGGGAATTTCTAATGATAGAATTTCATTTGCTTTGTAGTTATATTTGCTGAAATTCTTCGAAACAAGCTATTCCTGACACTGATTATTAATATTTTTTTCGGTGGCGTGTTTTGATTTCTACAGTTTGATATTAGAGGAAGCGCATATGGTCTCCTAGCAGCACATCCTCTAGCCCCGCTCGTATCACTCCACCACCTTGACAATCTGGAGCCGCTGTTTCCAAATCACAACCGAATAGACTCGCTTAAATCCATAAATCAGGCATACCAGGTTGACCCGCCCCGGATTTTTCAACAAACATTTTGCCATGACTCCAAGCGGAAATGGTCCATATCCATAGCATGGGGCTACACAGTTCAGCTGTACCCATTATTGTTGCCAGCCAACGGCTTGCAAACACCAGAGCAGACATTCAAGACATGGCGGAGTTGGAGTGATGGGCCATTCACATTCAATACCCGACCCACGGAGCCTGACCCTTGTAAACAACCGGTTGTTTTTATGCTTGAGCAGGCCAAGGAAGGGGGCGTTAATGGGTCCTTGTCTAGTTACAAGAGGATTGTGCATGAACCAGGGAAGACTTGTAAGACAACACAGTATGCCCAAGCAATGTCAGTGCAGAGAATTCTTGTATCCTCCTTGAAAATGGAGCCAGATTATTGGAAAAAGGTTGGTCTTTACATGCCTAATCATCCGCATATTCATGTTGATGGTGTTTATATCTATTAGTGTATGTGCGTGGCTAATAATTTTATTGCAGTCCCGTGAGCAGGCACCAAGAAGATATTGCTGTGAGTTAATGAATAAAGGGAGCATAAAGAACAGCAGTATGCAGCTTAGGATTAGAAGATGCAGAAATTGGGAAAGTATTACTTCTAGGTTAGACTAGCTCCTTAACATTTCAGCCATGTAAACATTCCACTCTACAAAACTTGCCATACTGAATATACAGGAAAAGAGATTGAGGTGCCGTTTGGAAGTCCATTCCAAACAGTGTTTCTCTAAATCTTGTTTTTTTTTTTTTTACTTAAATTAATTTTTATATATTTTTAAGTCGTTTTAATATATTAATATTAAAAATTATTTTAATTTATTTTAGATGCTGACATTTTCTTACATACGAAACCAGCCGTTCTTTTCTTATCTTTTTGCTATGATGAGAGAGAAAAGCTATCACTTCCACTGCTACAGTCCATTCCAACACTTGCGACAAAATGGAATGCTCAGAGGTGAAAAGGAGTGGGGGAGAAAAGGCCCCGTAAAAGCGAAAGCATCAAGACTGCTGAAAGTATATGGTGGTATAGCACCATCCAGGAAATAAGTGCAAGATTTCCTCTCAACCTAGGGATAAAATGTAAGAATTTCCACAGCAACCGCTCTTAGAAGTCACGGCATGATGAATTGAAAATTTTTTCTGGGGTAGAAAGATACAAAATGCTTCATGTGAGTGGATCCTCCACTCTACATGAGGCGGAAAAGGGCCAATCGGAGTTCTTTTGAATTGCCACTGAATATACCACGAACCACCAAAGGTACACAAGTGAAGTATGGCACTGTTGATTAAAAAAGGGGAGATAAAAGGTGAAAGGAAAGCATCAAGCTGCTTTTGAATGATATAAAGTCTAATGCCAATGCCACTCGGCTTTTAATGCAATTATTGGATTGGACCGTGACTCGAGATTGTGTGACCTCCGATACTGCACTGGTTTTCAAACTTGGCAGCGCCCTTTACAACTTCAGTCTATCATTTGGAACGCTATGAACCTTGAATCCAGCGTGATTACAGAATCCTGGTCTTGGCATAAATAATGCCAACCACGATGGTGGAATCATTACATTTGACAACTGTTTGATTAGGGCAACCTGATTCTCATCTATACAGATAGTTTTACCCACGGATCCCCACCATATCTTTGCTAATAGAGATTGGCACAGCAAATGAAGACCTCTTCAGACTACGAACAAGCAAATAGCATGTGAGTTTCGGGGTAATTACAGAGAGCAAAGAAAACTAGTTGAAATTGGTGAATCCATAGACAAAGGCGAGGACGATGCTCCACAAAATATAATCACTGAAAAGGGTATAGGAAGAATAACAATGGGAGACTGTCAATACCAACTGAAGCGTGGAAATCTTAGTTTCTTTCATTAACATTGTAGTATTATGTGGAGGGGGAAACAAATTTGACAAAACTAAATTGATAGAAAATTCCTTTTGCTCCATGGGTATCCTGGGACGGTGCAGTGGACCAAAGCGATGAGAAACAAAAGGAGATTTCATCGCGAACATTTGTTACGTAGGTGGTTCCTTTTAACAATTTCATGGAAAACAGTAAATGATTACACAAGCATACTTGATTTATGGTATCCTCAATCTGGCAAAGACTCCAAAGAGGTGACAAAAGAATCCAGTTTATGATAGATGTTCGATTCATTATACAGTTGCATGTATACTTCTTATATAGATGAGAATAAAAGCAACACTATTGATTTGATATTTTACATTACTTACAACAAGTTGATTGCAAACCTGAGCTAAAATGAAAATTGCAGCTGTTACAGATGCACTGGTGCCGCTTCCCTGTTTTTCATCACTTCAATGTGAAAATAAACTAGTTGCAAAGCAATGTATCGCGTGTTGCATTTCCAGTAGTTGGATTCACCCTGATGAGAAACGGCTGGATTTAATGTGGATCTATTCAAAATAGACAGACAGTTGCATTTTACAAGCAATACTTAGGTCTTACCCATCGGCAACTTTGCACAAGTACTCACGTTGGTCCTCTCTCAAAGGCACATCTGTGAAATCTGATCACACACGAAGTCAATCAAACAACAGAAACATACCAGTTATCACACTCAAACACTCTCCTCTATAGCACATCCAATCTCTAAAACACATCTCAGGATGGTAGCAGAAAAACAAATTTTACAACTAGCTGTTATCACTCAAGTGTTTGGCTCCTAGAGTGATGACACAAGGCACAAATAGAATTAGCTCGGTTGCTAATGAGAAGAGTCTAATTTTTATATCATGACCTCTTCAACAGATAGATGTTCTTGACAGTAAAACCAGTGATGCAACATACCAGCTCCTGTTATATTTGATCCTCTAAAAGATGTGTTGCCGGTAGCAAGCGCGCCTTCCAAGTTAGCATTGCTCAAATTTACCTGCAGAAAGTGGTGAAGTCAGAAGTAAGACATCACCAAAAGTATTTCATGAAGTAATAGAATTAAGATAAATTCTTTAAGGTTCAACAAATTATACTGGAGTGTATCAACTACTACCATGTCTGCAGGCAGGCTGGTGCTGCTAGTAAATTGAATGTGCATCTGAAAACACATTTACATAGGAAGGTACCCCAAGGAAGTTGCTGGAAAGGTAATTATATTACTAAGACAACATGGAAAAATGACTGCATTGTTGAAGTACTTCTAGTCTCGTTACTAGGCATTTAAGATAATAGCTTTCAAAAGCTGTAAAGAATAACCACCTTTGCCACATTCGCCAAAGAGAGATCCGCACTTCTAAGGTCAGCATCTGAAAGATCAGCCCCTATATCACATGCCAAAATAGAAAAAAAGAAACAAGAAACCATTATCCAGGAAGCATAAGAAGAGAACCATATTTTCTAAAACAGCTGCAATATGCATAGCTAAATTTAACAAGTTCTGAACCATAGCTAAAAAAATTATTCTTCCACCTAAAATAGTATACACACAGAATACACATACATTTCAAACTGTTAGCACTTGGCGATCATCCATTTACGTCAAAAATTCTCAGAAGGCATATATAGATCCGGAACTTCCTTCCAGCCTGTATGCATTAGAGGTTGTAAGTACCCAACAGTTTGAGTCCCATGCTAGCATCTCTCCCTAATCTACCTCACATTGTCAATTTTATGCTACCTTCTAAGCTAGAAAAAACAGAAACTTCAATTCTAACCCCTTTGAAATGAATAAAAACACATCAACCCGTGTCAATTAAGAAGCATCTGGCTTGCATTTCAAACACACAAACATTAAGGATATATAACACACCATCCTAGTTCAAAGAACTCTGCCTACATGCACACGCCCATACCAAAACTTCCAGTTTCATAAAGTTGAAAATTCTAAATTTCCAATTAATTAATTTACGAAATTTGTGTCGATGACTTTTCAATCCCAGATCACAGAATCGTAAAATAGAAACAGAATACAAGGTTAGAGAACCTGTTAAATCAGCATCGAAAAAGCTAGCTCCCAACAACTTTGCACCTTTGAAATTGGCTTGTCTTAGTATGGACTGAAAACACACAACAGTTGCAAAGAAATTAACCAGCGACAAACTCACTCAAACTTTGAAAATACATATATAAAATAAAGAAAGAAAGAAAGAAGAAATAGAACTAAAGTATATACTGTCTTAAAATCTTGCTTGATCAAAGTTCTGCCACTGAAATCCTTGCCAGTAAGATCCTGGCCCCTCGTAACTTCAGAACCATACGGTCCTCCTCCCTTTACACAATCCACATTGCCAGATAAATCAATAAATGAAGCAATCAGTTTTATTTTTTTACTGGTCACATTTAATTAAAAAAACAATATCAACACATGAGTTCAAACACAGCAAACAGAATTAGACAAATAAAGAAACAACGAGTTTCTCAGCTTTTTAACCTTGAATGCAAGAGCAGGATCAGTAAAAAAGAGAGAGACAGAGAGAAGAGCAAGCAAGCCTGTCTTTGCAAAATCTTCTAGCAGTTGCTTGTTTAGTATCAATGCCTGTTGTTGAATAAACAACGAGAAAGTGAACTTCGCTAAAACCGAAGAAGAAGAAGAAGAAGAAGAGTGAGATGTGGTGTAACGTACCTGTGGGTTGGGACAGCGAGAGTGGGAGAGGGAAAGGAAGCGTGGGATTGAGAGGGAAGGTTTGGTTAGTGAGAGAGGGGGTTTTGGTGGGATTTTGGTGCCCAAAGAAACGTTAAGAAGATGAGCCATTTTCGTTTTTGATTCCTAAGGCAGTAGGTCCATGCTCTGTTCTGACTTCTGATTGATATGGATAACGAGAATAATGGGATTGGATGCGAGGATTATCTTCTGGTGTGGCAACTTCCAGAAAATCGTTGTATCCTTCAGCACGACAAGTTGAATGAGCGTTTAGGTTTAACTATTGAAACAATCCTGGGCTGGCCTAAACACATCATCGACATGCCAATCCCTTGAGAATCCGGCCCATTGAGTTTCTATCATAGGTGAGGCCTTTGGGGCTTAGTTTGGTCATAATTGTTGAAGGTATGGACTTGTGCTCACGGGCCATGCACAGAGGACTTGTGCTCACGGGCTCATGGTCCGAGATCTGGTAAAATTTATTTCAAAAAATCGGTTTGGATCCCGGTTCATGGACGTCTTGAATTCATAGCAGTGATTTTTTTAATTGTTGGTTAGAACAAGCATGCACAGAGGACAGAGTCGTGTGCTAGTAAAAACGAGAAAGGAACACAATTAGTATAAGAAATTCTGAAAAAATTCTAATTACACCCTGGTTTAGTTGGACGGGCAATTGCGAACCAGGGAAACGGCTCTGACGATTGTAAAGGTGGTCGCAGGCGGATTTATTGAAATGGGCCAAAACTGAGCATCAAGCTGCGGCCTTTACTTACCACTTTGGGAACACAAAACCGAAGGAAGAAGGAAAGCTTCAAAAAGGCAACAAACACTGCTAGGACACGGGCACCGAAAAATGGATTAAATTTTACAGAGACAAGATAAGAGCAGATAGATCGATATAATTATGGGTAGCTGTGAGAAATGTATTAGACCTCTTCACCAGCGGCCAGCAGGTTGGGTCGCAGATTGCAGTAGAGACGGCAGGGGCCTTGTATTTTATTTGAGTCATGTTCCAGACCTTGGCATTCGATACCTTGTCGGGACTTGCAGACAATGACGTGTTCCCACTCGCCACCCAACTAGTTTCTTGCACTCTGTCCCACGCACCCCCACCACAGAAAATCCATTAAAATACTAGCTTGAGCTCTCCTACCCTTCCTCGCTATAAACCAACACGGAATACAGTTCTTATTTTATTTTATTTTACAGTAATTGAGGGTGCTATAGCGATATTGTAGTTTCTTATTTTTTTTAAATTTTTTTATTGATATAAATATCTAACTCAACTTACATGTATCAGCTTAAACGTGTTTCGACTGGTGATAAATTTAAAAAATATTCATGTTCATGCCTTTCAACATTGTTATCAGTGTTAGTGTAAGAATATGGAATATATATAATTTGATTGATTTTTAAAATAATATATAATCATATATAATTTCTGTAAGACTACAAGAAAAATGCGACCATGAAAGTTGATTCTATTCATATGAAAAAAACATTTAACAAGTATAACAATAACCATTTTTCTTCTAAATGACATCTTGTCTCGTCTATTTCACACGCATTTAAATAAATTATTTTAATGCCTACTTTACATCTTTATACGGGTCATATTTGAACAATAAATAAATAAATAAACAACAAAACAATATATATCAAATTCATTCAAATTTAAAAAATATATAATATAAAACTAGCAAGTCTTTAGAAAAAAGAAAAGGAAAAATAGATTTTGAATACATTCAATTTCACTCACTTTCATTGTAATTAAACATTTATCTACCTTTATTTTGGTAAATTATAAAAATCAATCATTTTTTAAAAATAACAATTTCAAGCACAAATCCACGACAATGATCATCAGGAAAATCCATTATTATTCATTATTTGTTTTTTAATTTTTAATTTTTATCCCATAGGATGTCAAGTGGTATAAACATCAACCACAAACCAATTAATTAAAAAAAAAACATGATTGGTAAATTATTTAAAGTTAAGATGTTTAAATTAAATAATTTAAAATACAAACACCGGAAAAAAAAAACACACTAGATTAGAAACAAGCTAGAAAATCTCTACTCACCTGATAGATATGTAATTGTGACGCATATCAATTCAACAACTATTATTTTAAAATAAAACATCTGAAAAAATAAAACTTGATTGACTTGGATAACATAAAATGAAAAAATCATGAATTGAAAATGTAATCAACTATTTTTAAACAAACCTGTTTTAATTTTTGAAATTACTCACACACAAAAAAAAGGTAACAATTCATCCAAAATCATTTATTAATTCTTTGTCAAAAACATATAAAACAATAAACCATATAGTGACACTAAATAACACCTTAATTTTTATTTATTTGTTTTGAAGGTTATTTTTATCATCCAAAACAAACTTAAATAAACATGAAACTTTGTATATTTTCACATGCATGAGTATTGGATAATCTTTATCATTTTAAATTAAATTAAAAAAAAATTAGTATCCTTCTTGTTGTTATTGTTGTTCCAATAAATCCAAATAGTTTAGAGTAAGGTTTATATCTTGAATAATCGGTTAATCTTTTGGTTTTGACATTTTAATCAATTTTCCTTGATCAATGTGGCCGATGCCTGCCTAAAACTTGCAAAATGTTCCATTTAAGAAATTCTGAGACTTTATGATGCTTAAGCATGTATTTTCTTGAGAAAAAACTATTATATTCTAGAGAAAAACTTTGAAAAATAAATATATCACTGGAAATAGAGATTCATAACCTGACTTTGAGAGATATCATCGTCATTTTTATACTCCATGAGGCTTCTCTATTTTTTGAAGATAAGGGTTTATAGTGTCAACTAAATGTCTCTAATTCGTCGAGATAAAATATCAATGACTCGTCACCGAGTAAAGTATATCATCACAAGATAAAATATACTTGACTCGTCACATAGTAAAAATATATTTGTGTTTGGTTGAGCCTAGAGATACTAAGTTATTACCCCATCTTGGGTTATTCTTTTTTTAAAAAAAAAGTATAGGTAAAAACAAAAAATATCGATACATCACTTGTAAATTAACAAACAACTAAAACAAAAGGATGATTCACTGTAGCCCCTTTCATATTTTACTGTTAATCATTACAGTGTAATAACTATTTTGTCATTCCCATAAAAAAATACATGCCTTTAAAACTAGGGTTATTTTGGTATTTTCATGAGGTGCGTTAGTCACCACTGAACTAATTTGGGGTATTTGTGTATATTCAATGTTTTATGAATAGTAAAAGAACCAAAATACCCCTAAAAGTATATAAAAAAAATGGTCTCGGGTAGGGGTATTTGGGTATTTTCTTATTTATTTTTTATACATACTAGAATTACGCATGTACCATTGGATGCAAGACATTTAGTTCATTGTAGTTATGGGTATCTGGGTTTTTTATCCAATTTTTATAGTTGATTGTAAGTTTAATTGAGCGTAGTGATGTAATTTTTTTAAAAAATAATGATTTTTTAATTGAAAAGTTACTAGCGCATTGAAATCATTGCACATTTTACACGCGCGTGGGCGATGGTTATCAATGATAATAATGATTTCAATTTGGTATTTTTTTTATTGTTTTTCTTGATCCTTTTGTCCAAGTTTTTATAGTTTTGAAATGAAAATAATAATGCTATAAATGATAACAACAACGAAAACAATAATTAAATTAGCAATGATAACAATAACGATGGTGATGATAATAATTTTATTAATGATAGCAGTGATAATAATAATAGAATGATGACAACACCAACAATAAAATTAATGGTGATAATAATAGTAGTAAATCTTGTGGTGGTAACAATATTGTTACTTCCGCTACTATAAACAACAACAACAACAACAATAACAATAAAGAGAAGAAGAAAAATAATAATAATGACGACAATAAAAATATTAATAATAGTTGTTGTGATGATAATAATAATGACAATAACAATAGCAACAATAATAATAACAGTGATGATGATTGTGGTGATTGTTGTTAAAATAATAATAATAATAATGGCAATGCTGATATTGTTACTAAGAATGACAATGTTAGCAATAACTGTGGTGAAAGTGGTGATAATAATAATAATAATAGTGATGGTATTATTTATTAATAATAGTTGTGATAGTGATTTTGATTCTCATTTTTTGAATTGTTATTTTTTAAAATTCTCTTGCATGATTGAAATATTTTTTTTTTCATGTTCATCATTTAATATTTAATTTATTGGGAATTGAACTTCATGGTTTTTCTAGATTTGATACTTTAAGTTTAATGACACGGGTCACGAGTTTAAAAAAGTTAACATATTTTTTTTAAAAGGCTCTACAATTCTTTTTACTTTTAATTGAATTATTTCAGTCATATAATCTAGACCACGAGTTCGACAAGATATCCCGTGTTGACTTAACCTTAATTAACATTTTTATATATTTGTCATGAACAATTATTTTATAAATTTTTTTTACTAATTTTCAGTAACTAAATATTTTTTTTTTTAAAAAAAGTGTCCAGGAGGTCAGTATATTCTATATATTTAAAGGTCAAATTAAGTTGCTCTGCATGCCATGAATATTCATGCGTTATGAATGCATTTTTCAAAAAAATTCATAAATCTACTTTCTATTAACATATTAACATCCACCTTTTTTTGTTTTTACTGGAGAACATGATATCAAAATTGCCCTTAATATATAGGCTGGTTCAAGTGATTTTTTTAGAAATATATTAAAATAAAATTTATTTTAAAAATAAAATAATTTTTGATATTAGTATATAAAAAAATTAATTTTAAATAAAAAAATTTAATTTGTTTTTAAAATAATTTTGATCGAGTTTCCAGAAGGGAAGGATTCACATAATGGTACATTGGTAATTTACCAGGAAAATCCGTAATTATTGACTAGCGTCATGCTAGGTCATTGGTCCAGCTTTTATGGCAAGTAGTGGGTGGGTGTATAGCATAAAAAGCTATTGAGTGAGAAGCTTGAAACTTGCAGTTCACAAAACCAAAAAAAGAAAAAATAACAGGGAGACAAGAAAAAACCAGGCTCTGCAAACCGCTATAGGATGTAGTGATACGCACTACACGAAACCTTATCGTACGCCTATGTGCTTTTTATCGTACGCCCACATCACAGAGCTGGTAAAGCAGCAGGCAACTTCAACTACTAAAATTTGGAGGACCCCCTGTAACAGAAGCTCTCTTGGCTCGCCCTACTAAGCTGACTCCCGTGTACTTTCAGCGTTGTAAAGTTGTTCTTTCCTTGACCAAACAACTTTGCACCTATATAGGAGCACTCACGTATTCATGTAAGAGGCTAGGTGAGTTTCTTTTATATTGGTGTTTCCTCTTCAAGGTCTTTTTAATGGGAAAGGTGAGAATTTTTTGCATGTTTGGCTTCAGATCTTAACGAGTTGCCGGGTTTAGAGAAGTGGGTTTTTGTTATCTATGTTGGTGGATCTGGTTTTTTATCAATCTGGAGGCTAATAATCTTTAGGGTTTTTGATTCTCGCATGCAAAACGAAGGAAACCCTTATGTCTAATGGCGGATTCATGCAGCATGGGTAGACAGACAGTAGTATATACTGGCTGGGCTAGTGAGTTTGGGCTGGGTTTGATTCTTTCTTTTGTTGAGAAGGTATAAAGGACAAGGTGTTGGACTTTATCTGTTTGGATTTGGGATTGTACATTTAGAGATTTCTCCCAATCTGCGTCTAGCTACCTGCAAGCAAGCACAGTACAAAGAGGGTATTAATAAGGCCAAGATACTCTCCCATCTTTCATTGCTGTGGTGTTGTTGTCAGTTACTGTTTCAACAAGATACTGAATAGCGCGAGACAAGAACACACGCAAAAAAAAAAAAAAAGTTGCAGCACAAATAAGCTATCTTTAGCTTATTGTCTCTTGGATTTCTTTTTTGTTCAAAAGTTTAGGTTTTTTTGGTTCTATCAAGAATCAAACATGGCAAATCGCTGGTGGGCTGGAAATGTTGCCATGAGAGGTGTAGATCCAGTATCTTCATCTCCATCTCTTCACTTGGGAAATCTTGAAGAAGACAGCACTCCTCCCGGTTTGAACCGGTTGGGTCCAAGAAGAGAACAGGATTTCACTGATACCAACACCAGTAGCCCTAAAACAACCACCACCGCCACACCTCCCAGTACTCAAAACCAGGAGGAACATGAAGATAGCAGAGACAACACCAACAACCAAGAATCTGGCGACCACACTGCTCTCGAAACCATTGAACCAGGCAGTGGTAGCACATCTCGCAGGCCTAGAGGCCGACCTGCTGGTTCAAAGAACAAACCAAAACCTCCCATTGTCATCACCAAAGAAAGCCCTAATTCTCTCCACAGCCATGTCTTGGAAATCAGCTCCGGCAGTGACATCGTGGAGAGCATTGCCACTTTCTCTCATCGCCGCCATCGAGGTGTTTCTATCCTTAGCGGAAGTGGTATTGTGAACAATGTTACTCTCAGGCAGCCTGCAGCTCCTGGTGGGGTTATCACTCTTCATGGAAGATTCGAGATTTTGTCACTGTCGGGTTCGTTTCTCCCTGCCCCATCGCCTCCAGGAGCAACGGGGCTGACTGTTTATTTGGCAGGTGGACAAGGACAGGTGGTGGGAGGTACTGTGATGGGGGAGCTGATAGCAGCAGGGCCGGTGATGGTGATTGCAGCAACGTTCAGTAATGCGACTTATGAAAGGTTGCCACTCGAGGAGCAAGAGCAAGAAGGGATGCAATTGCAACAGCAAGTGAATTCACCAGGGACTAATAATGGCAATGCTGCTGCAGGTGGTGGTGCCAGTAGCGGTGGCGGTAATAATTCAGTGACTCAATCTTCTCAGGGTTTAGGTGAGCATGTTTCAATCCCTGGGTACAATTTGCCTCCTAATTTGTTACCTAATGGACAAGTGCCACATGATATGTTTTGGTGTCCCCCTCCCCGCCCTCCCCCCTCTTACTAAGAATGTGCTTGAGAGAAAGAGAAGAGTTGTTAGTTTGGATTAGCTGACTCATGTGCAAAAATACTTTAGACAGTTTCATGCAAGCACAGCGAAGAAGGTAGGACATTTTGGATTAGTTTTTGTGTAAACTAGCTGGCTCTAATCGTCAGGTTTTGCGATGTTGTTGAAACGCGTTAATGTAATGATCTGTTTGCTTTTCTCTAATCATCCTTTTGTGGAAGAATATTGTATTTTTTGATGATGTAGGAAGAGAAGAAATATACCAGTCAGGAACTGGGATTGGTGCTAATTAATGGAAATTTGTGGATGAGATCTTGGAACCTTTTTTGTTTTCTTAGGTAAGCATGCCAAGCATATTCTGGTATGTTATCTTATGCCTCGTTTGGTTTTATTCTCATCGGAATGATTATAATTTTGTGAAACATTGTTTGAGAAATGTGAGATTTGGGAAAACTTTGGAAGTAGTCAGCTTCCATCAATGTGATGGTTGATTTTTTTTCCTTTGACTATGAAATGTGGGGTTTGATTCATCTGCACCTGCATTAGAATCGGTCGTTTCATATTCCAAGTTGGTCGAACTTTTGAAAGGCGTGGAATTTTACATCATTAGTGCACGTTGGGACAGTACTTCCCAAGTTGAGCTGATCATTTGAATGACTCTATTTGACACGAGGGGGCATTCCTGGCTAAATGTGGCAAAAGGTTTCCAATCTCATCTAGCATGTAGCAACTTCCAGTAAACTATTACTGGTAAGTAAATGTCTAGGTTTCAATAACCACATGTACCCAATTATGTGTGTGTATATATGGTACTGTCCAAGTTCAGATAGTCCAGATATGTAGTACTAGTTTGTAACTCTTATGCATGCATGGTGAAACATGTTTTTGCCAATCAACAAGAAACTTGGGTAAGTTTGCGACTAGCTTACCATTGTCTGGGTATTTTCGATCTATAGCAATCTTTGCTTCATTGCTTGGCAGTTTAGTAAGTTCTAATTAGAAAAAGAAGTTCAGTGAGGATTGCCATAGAGCGAATCTATTTCAGTATGTCTCTTCTTTTGTTTTAGAACTTGATTCAGTTTGAGTTCTTTCTCGTCTTTTCTTGTCTTGTACAATCATGCAATCAATTTATACAATGCCCTCAAGTTGTGGATGAGCTTTACAACTAGAAAAATAATTAAATGCACGAGCTTTCTAACATATATTATTGTAAGTTGAAGATTGAAGAAGCCAATTGCATTCCGATGATTATAGCTAGCGATAACTAGAGCTCTGTGTGATCTTGTGGGCATGATTTTCTTTTAAATTTGTTAATTCTGTTAATTATTGAGCACCAAAATAATAATTTGTTTGCAATGAAATATTAGAACCGAGACCGCGCGTGTCGTGATCTTACTTGTGTATGATAAGATGTTGGTTATTGCTGGTTGGGTAAGCTGCCGTGAGGATTGTGAAAGATTTTTGTCCATTTTACACCATTTTAGTCAAAGGTGGTTGATGTAATCCTGAGGACAAGTTTTCAATGTGGTTAGATAGACGTTGAAGAATTATGAACAGGTATGGGCTAGCTATTTGTGTGCATGTGACATTAACGCAAGTAGGGAAGACCTTAACTTTCTTTGGATGGGGGTGAAAGCATGGTCGACTATGCAGGTGGCTCATACTTCAAGGGAAGAATGCCATCTTTCCAAGAATTTCAATCGTAGAATACCAGAAAGAAAGATTGCTTTTCTGATTCAATTAAATTGCGGATCTCGGTGACCAACTGTGAAGGTTTCTTGTATTTGACAATTCCAGCGGGCAGATGTAGATTTATTGCAAGTGCAAGTGGCTGGTGTCAAAGAAGAATACTATGTAACTGCACGACGACTGGTGATTGATTTTGTTTGGAGAAAACGAGCCATTTGCCATGACCACTTAATTTGCCCAAGTCAATTGTTAACAGCTGGATTAAGTGATGTGATTGAGTGCTAATCCAGGAAAAATTGAAATGCCTCATGAATTTTCTTTATCTCATTGTGCAGCTGCTGTTTGATTTGTGTGCGGGTGGGGGTGTGTTTTGCAATATCTTGGTCTCATATGAACTACAGTTTAATTTCTTGAATCTGTCTCTGTTGGCTTCGCTACTGATCCAGAAAAAAACCAGAACGTTGTGCCATTTATAACGCTTAAGAATGTTTTAGACTCCAATTCTCATTCCCGAAACTCGTTTGATTTGAACTCGAACTCGAACATGGGTTTCTTCCATCATCTCAAGTGCACATAATTTTGAATGCATACACATGTAGGCTCAAATCTTCATGTGTTTCAAATTGAGTTAGGATATTATTACAAGTTACAAGACTATTTGTCATGTCGGTTTGTTTGCCCTCGATGTGTCATTGACTTCTTCGTATGTTCGGGCACCATGCTGTATAGGTGAACCATAATAAGCATTAATTGAATGTTGATGTCTGGAACTGGAGACTCTGCACAATACTTTGGACGTTAGTGCTAGCTTGCATTCAAGTGGTGTGGTGTCTTGGCCAAAACCTGCCGCCTTGACATTTCACTAATGCTATGGTTCCCGTTCGTCAACTTTTGATGGCCTCGTTGAATGTTTCATGGCATGTTTGAAATCACTGGAATTAAATTTAATTTCAAGTGATAAATTAATTCATGTGTTTTTAAATTTAATTTAAGGTATTAAATCATTGTATGTGTTTAGAATTCTTTTTAAAAGTATTGATTTAAATTCCAGATCATGAAAAATAGACTAGCAAATCAGAGGATAGTAATTTCAAATCAAAAAGTTTTTTTAAAAGTACCCTCTTTATTTTTTCTTACAAAAACCCTTATCTTTAATGCCTCGTTTTCTTCCTCAGCAAGAGCATTGGATAAAGAAACGAACATTGATGAATTTTTTATTCAGGCAGATAATCTTTGAATAGATATGCTTGGGGTCTTGTCTGCAGGGATTTTCTATATTATTGGCAATGGTTTTAAGAGCTCTTGGACCCAACAATGGATCTCCAGATATGACATTGACGATGAACTTACCCTTCGGCCAGACCTCCACTGATCATCAATCCCCATTTACAAGCACCTCTGTACGTTGATGGTGAACCACGATTTTCAACAAAGAATGATGCGTGGGGTGTAAGGATTCATTTTCAATTAACTATAGCTTTATTATACATCTGCACTCACAATTTTACTGATCGCTTGTGATGTAGCAGGCTTATTGCACATTTTTCACTTCAGTTCTCATCCTTCTCAGATCAACAAGTGAAGAAAAAACCACCATATTTGCAGACCATATTGCAATATGCAATTTGATACGAAGAGGCACAAGGGCAGGGGTCATTATTATGACAAATATTTTGGCTTGATGAAAGAGCTTGGGATCAAGAGGGAAATGAGAGAAGCTGCAGTCATTTCTATTTGTGTGCTCTAAACAAGCAAGCGTGGAGACAGACACTTCAGGACTGCAGCAATCAATATGAGCACTTGGTTGCACCAAAAAACAAAATTAATTTCGGCATCCAAACAAATTCAATTCCAATAGGAAGGAAATCCAACTCAAAATAGATGAAATTGTATCTCAATCCAACTCGTAAATGCATCATGATTCATCGTAAAATAATTATGGATTTTATTTTCACATTAACAAAGAAAATATTTTATGATCCAGGATAGAATAGTTGAGATTACTGATCAAATTTAATTATATGACTTGATATTTTATTCCAAGCATAAAAATTATAATATGTTATTAATTAAATTCAAATCTTATGTGTAATTAAATTAAGTGAAATTGAGTTTAAACAGATCATTAGCAACTCCGATTGCAAGATATGTTGCAGTAAAATCAATTATCGTGTTCAATTGTGAACCAGAATCCATTCTGTTTGAGGACCGAGCTAGAAAAATTTCTCTAGAAAATGTAGATTTTATAATTTCGTACTATTT
>Ga0307515_10004130_pt1 | contig 30229 bp, 31 predicted proteins | sample 17_EM_MG_FD_194513 | JGI IMG/M metagenome (GOLD analysis project Ga0307515, IMG submission 194513) | Populus trichocarpa ectomycorrhiza microbial communities from riparian zone in the Pacific Northwest, United States - 17_EM | ecosystem: Host-associated > Plants > Roots > Unclassified | place... | reverse complement strand
GTCTTCGTCCACTGGTAGGTATCTGACTGTTCGCTGCTAGAGCTTGGTTCTTCTTCATTGTCGGGGAGACAATGCGAGTCTTTTATAGTCTTTCGCTGGCTCAAGTTTGGCCACTACTTCCATGACTATGACAACGGTTTTGCTTGATAGCGTCCTCGGGATTCTGTCCCGGTCTCCGCCACAAGTTCCCCCCAGGTTATCGTGTTCATGCATGATTGGTTTCAAAGCATTACGCTCCTCGTATGAGGCCATCATCATGTAAGATATCAAACGCAACTTATGACAACTCATAACTTCAACTGAGACATCTTGCTTATCGTTCGTTCAGTAGTTGGAACGTCTGATGTCATATAGTACGATCAGCGCTTTATCGCAATATAATAATAACATGAAGTTATTAATGCCTCACCATACCAATTTGGCTATTCGGCATTGCGTCAGAGATTTACGTCGGCGACCAACCGATACTCTGCCAATGTAGATTATGACACCCTTCCGGGTTGCGATCCATACTAACTCAAAAGTTATGAGCAGTGTTCGCTTCAGGCCTCTTATCTTCAGCCAGTGCCAATAATCCCTCACGCACTGCATGCTTAGGATCCGGACTTCCGTGATCTGGGGAGTGCGCGCATTGTTCCCTATCTCTGAGAGATAAGGTGCGACGATCCCACTTATTCGCATATTGCATAACGCGTGCTGCGCACCCGACTTTCCATCGTCGTGATGCGTTGTCCCGCTAGCAAGTTATAGTAGGTGTAATGTATAATCATGCGCACCGCTGATGGTTTTTCACATCCCGGCTAGGCAACACAATTGCGGATTTCCGAGTCCGCTTGATAAGACTGCTCTTATCAAATCATTACATACGGCTCAGATGTAACCCCGCTAAAGGCCGTCTGACTGATCACATGAGCTGATACGCAAGAAGGTGTTTTGCTCCATGACTAATGGTATCCACTTCCGAATGGTAGTCACGTGTACTTGCTTCAGACAACATGTATCATTACCGCTATCAGGAGAGAACCCCTAACAGTAAGTGACCCGGAAGTCGGCCATTCCAGGGAAGTCGGCAGACTGAGCGGACACGCGCAAAGAAGACAATTCTATCAATTTTACCATCATCAAGCATCCTATCATCACCAAACTTGAAAGAGAGTTACTCCACATGGCAAAGAAGAAGAAAAGAAACACCTGAGTACAAAGAACTAAGCTCTTTGATGATCAACCGTACTAACTTTCACTACAATTCACCTTCCACCCTGCTATTGGCTTTACTCTAAACCAACCGGCTCTCTGTTCCTTAATGTCATCCCAAGTGGTCTATCTGGAAGTCTTGGATTTGGATTTGATGGAGTATTGAGTACTGGTTGAACTGGAGAATGCGCAGTGGAAGAGAGTTGATTGTTGAAACTCTCCCATTCTGAGTCTGAATCGGATTTTGCCTTTCTACTACAAATCGTAGTTTTTTGCCAAAATCTTTAGCACAGACTCTACAAACAGTAGAAATGAAGTACCTGAACGGTCTTGCTTTTTCTCTTATTGTGTGTAACCGGTTGATTTCTTTTGGTAGCAGCTTTTTCCGCAGTTTTCTTTGCAGCTTTTTCGGCAGCAACTCGCTCCTTTGCCAATTTTGCGTTACGTAGCTTCATGACCTCCTCTGCTGTAATTACACGAGCATTTGTGATTACTCTGCGACCTGTCTTTGCAGCTGTCTTTCCTTGGTATCGCTTCTTAATATCTTCGGCTTCAATAGTCGTTATCTGCGCAGTTGTTAACGCAGTTTCAGCGGTATGTGCGAAATGACGAAGTGTTGCAATTGCGGATGAGGTGTCACCACTTGAACGCTCCTTGATGTGATCAATTGCAAGTTGAGTGTGTTAGCGAAGATCTCGGCGATTGTGCGGGGTTTTGAGATGGAGAATAGTTTGGTGCTTACCAGGTGAAGTTACAGAACGCGATGAATGTTGAGTTAAAACTGAATCCGGATTGAATGGAAAGATGCCAGTTTTGCGAAAGGCGGCTTTGATGTTATTTGCTGTATAGGCTGCTATACGGGCTACAGAATAGAACTGCCAGAAGGTTCCCTTTACAATACCAGTTCGAGTATCTCGCATATGATCATCTGCTGCCTTTCCGTAGTAGCGTTGAAGAGGTCCAAATAGCCCAACATCGAGAGGTTGTAGAAAATGAGTTGAGTGAGCAGGAAAGCAGAAAGGGATAATATTGTGTGCCAAGGCATACTGACAAAATTGCATCGATAGGTGAGATCAATGACCATCAAGAATAAGAAGACGTGGTCGACCATTACTTGAAGTATGAGTATCGAAGTATTTTATCCACTCCAAACCCAGCTCATCATTGGTCCAGCCATTGGGAGAAGAAGCAAATACTGCCTCAGGATCAGAGGTCTCTGAATGCCAGCCCATATACTGTCCTGCACCTTTATATATAACAAAAGATGGTAACACAACTAAGCCAGCACTACAGCATTCAATAACTGTAACTAGTTCCCGTGTTCCATCCTGTGTAACTCTTGGTGGACGTCGACCACAACGACAAATTAGTTTTGCCTTTGCTGAATAACCCAAAACAAATCCTTTTTCTTCCATATTGTAGATACCATTTGATTGAAATCCATGCTTTCGTAATAGACGTTGTAGTTTGCAAAAATTGTCACGAAGAGACTGTACATTATTTGCCATTTCCCGTTGCCGGTCAAGCTGTGCTGAATACTTTGCTGCAAGTGTAGGATGGCGATCGAGAAAGTTGGCGATCCAATGCTTGCAAAGTTTTGCTAATTCTAGATTGTTTTCTTCAACTACTCGCTGTTCTGCCAATACCAAAGCCATTGCCTGTAAAAGATCCATTCGAGGAGGAAATCCCCAGTCATCCAGTTACTTGCACCAGTCTTCTAAACCCTTTTCTGCTGATGGAGGAAGCTTCTGCCGATGTGCATGTGCTTCTTTGCGAGTAGCTTCACCATGAGCTTGATCTTGGAGAGTAGTTCGTTGTACATTGAACTCAAGTGCTAATTGCTTAAAAGGTACATTCTCTTTGTGTCGTTTCACAAGCGCAAGGGTAATACGCTCTGCCCAGCGTTTATCAGGGGTTGTGCGAGGTTCAACTGGGGCCATACTTGTTGCAGCGATGGAGGTGATGAATTTCACTCTAATTTTCAATGTGGGGTTGAGGTCACACAAGCCGGCCGGGTAATGTTTATTAGCCGGTTTCCGTGTAACTTCCGTTAATGTATGATGGCAGAGGATGCGCTGGTCGCCGACATATAAATTTCTGAACAAATTCACAATGAATTTCACTAAACTTTAAGGTGTTGATAAAATTACAATTAGCAATATCAGGCAACATTGAGGCACATAATCCTACAACCAAACAAATGAAAAGTCACCTGTCACAGTTGAAGTTAAGATCTGTCATTTTTGAGCATTGGTTATCTTGGAAAGGATAACAATAGTAAAAAGTATAATACTTAAAACTGTTCTTTCATAAAGTCAATAACCTCATAGAAAGTGTGAAATGATCACTGTGGGATTTGCAGAAATGGTGAAATCAGCTTAGCAATAAACAATCAAGCAAAGTTGATTTCATAGAGATTATGTCAAAAGGAGATTCATTTTCAGAACTTCACTATAAAGAAATCGCATTGTTCCAGTAACGAACAGAACCAAGCTCTTGCTGCAATGCACAGCCAGCTATTTGCAACAAAGAACACCTATAAATATTATGATGAATTCTATTCCAATTACTTCAATCATTCTAATCACTTTTACACCTGTACCCAAAAATCAACCTATTATCAGGCAACATCTACAATGGATCTCATTAGATACAGGATGTTGAACACAGTATATACTCATTCTGTCTCCAAATTCGAGGAGATATATCTGCAATATGAAAACCTGAGATGGTTCTCCAACTCCTGTAAGGGAATGTACTGCTTGAAAGCCTGCTTGATAGCCTACTTGAAAGTCTGCTTGAGAGTGCCAAACTTGAAAACCGTGCTTGAGAGAGCTGCACTTCAAAAAGAGTAGAGTTTTCCATGGGAAGCTTTTGGCCGATGGAAAACTCTGAGTTTGTGGAAGCTTTGGCTAATAGAAGACTCTAAGTCTGGGAAAGCTTTAATGCTGACGTTGACATAGCCAACCTACTGTCTAAGCACTTCTGGTATTATGATCACCATCACCAACGCCAACACCATCGCCATCGCCATCGCCATCGCCATCACCATCACCAACGCCATCGCCATCGCCATCGCCATCGCCATCGCCATCACCATCGCCATCGCCATCGTCATCACCATCGCCATCACCATCACCATCGCCATCGCCATCATCACCAACACCCCCGGACCGAATGCGCACACATGCGCCCACAATCGGTGGGAAGCGGGCAGCAGATCCCGCTGGCAAATCTGAGTCGGAGATCTGCTCTCCCCAAGATGCAATTGTCTACCTTTCCTGCAGAATCTAAGGCTGCAATTGTCAACACCACGATCGTGAGGCATCGTGAGATCTTGTCGTCGTGGCCGCGCCAAAGATAAGGTTCAGACTATGATATCGACCGACGTCATGTTTTCGGCCACCATACGCCGCCCGCCACCAGCCATCTGCCACACACCGTACGCCACACACCACACGCTGCCCGCCAAACACTGCCCGCCACATGTCACCTGCCTCACGCCTCCCTGTGCCTGGCACCTGCAACTCTGCAAGTCTCTGGTTCGAGCATGCAGGTGCATACATGGGAGCATATAGTCAAGTGAGATTGGGAGTGTCTTGCTTCTTGAGAGTATAGTTGGGAGCGTAGAGCCAAGTAGGCTGGGAGTGTGCCATCGAGTGCAATTGGGGGCGTACTTGAGAGCGTGCTCGGGAGTGTACTGGAGAGCGTACTCTGAGGTATACTTGGGAACATACTCGGAGGTGTACTTGGAAACGTACTCGAAGGTGTGCTTGAGAGCGTCTTGAGAGCTTACTTGGGAGCGACAGTCAAGCAGGCTGGGAGTGTGCCATCGAGTGCCATTGGGAGCATACTTGAGAGCGTGCTCGGGAGTGTACTTGCGAGCGTACTTGGAGGTATACTTGGGAGCATCTTGTGAGCTTACCTGGGAGTGTACAGTCAAGCTGGCTGGGATTGTGCCATCGAATTCAAATGGGGGCGTACTTGAGAGCGTGCTCGGGAGTGTACTTGAGAGCATGCTCTGGAGTGTACTTGAGAGCGTGCTCGGAGGTGTACTTGGGAGCATACTGGGAGTTTGTACTGGCGAACGTACTCGAAGTTGTACTTGGGAGCGTCTTGAGAGCTTACTTGGGAGCGTACAGTCAAGCAGGTTGGGAGTGTGCAATCGAGTGCAATCAGGACTGTACTTCAGAGTGTACTTGGGAGCGTACAATGAAGTGCATTTGGCAGCTTGGTTTCAAGTTTGTTGTATGCAGCGTGATGTATAGTATCAAGCGCACATAATCGCATGTGTATCATAGTAATCTAGTCAACGTGCAGGTCCATAGGACCTCATAGTGCCACGCGTCAAATATGCTATGGATTACCATCCCAGAAACTGCTTCTCTATGACCTGTGCGTCGCGCATGGTTATTTTTCCCGGTGATATGAATGTATTCTCAATTACATCCACTTTGTATGTTGGGGTACCTGGGTGGAGACAGGTTTCAAAGCTCATTCAATACAAGCTTGTTGTTGCTACTGTTCCAATAGACAAGATGATTTACACCAGCTCCACACGGGAATTTGAAGTTGAGAATCAATTATTGTTGTTACTTTGGTGAACTGTGTGCTAATATATCCATTATTGGCAACTTACTTGTTTCTTATGTAACTCGGCATATGTTCTTTTGGTTTTATCTGACAGCGCATCATCCCTGATAGATTGCAATATTAAATTATACGTGGTTATATTCCTGCTATTTCGGATAGCATTTACTGGGTAGTGCTTTTGTTCTGTATCTTTTTCGGCTACACATTCTGGGTCACAAGATGAGCACTTTTTGAACTTGTGTTAATCAACATTTCAATGAATTCACCGCGAAACCTACCGGTTTATCATAAAAAAAATAGCATGCCTTTTTTCATTAATTATCAACTAAATCATAAAAATTACACATCGATAAGCATTCGGCCTTTTTCCTCCCGCTTAAACCCCCCGACAACTTCCAGACGATACAAAAACTGTTCGACGATTCTCCAGTTAGTGCTTGGGACCATTTGGAGGTCCGAGCCTTGCCACGATGCAAGTTATCATTTTCATATTAGTGATGTCCAAACTCCCGACGTGATGGGTAGGGATTACCGGTCGACTGCCCCTTCCAACTCGCATGTTCTGTGGGAAAAAACTATCCTTCGGGACCGTTAGTTTTATATATTCACCGCTTTTTCGCTAGTCATATTACAGCTCACCTGAACCACCCTAGCTTTTCAGTCAGGAACAAGGGACCAGATCCGATTTTAAGTCCTCCTGGAAAGTAAAGCCGTAACTCTCTAACTTCCCAGCAAGGGTTTGATACGCTTGAGAAAGTCTCTTATGATTGTTTTTGAAATAGGTGGCTAGAAACTGTTCGTCGCAGAGGATGCACGACCAGAAGATGTTGGCACTAGATGAGACCCAACTAAGGAACGAGTTGATCGTGATGGTGTGATGGATCTTTTTATTTCCACTTACGACGGCCCGATCCGGCATCCACTGCTGCCTATTACATTTATTCAGTTAGCTGCCGTGTAAAAATTACTGATATAATCATGTCTAACTCACAAAATCCCTTGTCATTCCGTAGCTATTCACTTAGGGTGTTAGTATTGCCCTCAAGAATTAGAATGCAAAGCTTTCTTACAGGCAATGGACCAGCTCGCGCCGCTTGGGGCAAGGGTTTGGGAAGGTAAGCACAGAGGTGACCGGAACGTCCTGTAGCTTACTTTCTTCCGGCTGCTTTGTGTATTTCGTCATCATATATTTCATCGCTGATGAGATGGATGTTCAAATCGTAGCAAAACTTGATCAATTTTGCAAGAACGTCCTTAGACTATGCGTACCTCAAATGTCAGTTCAAATTAAAATCTATTCAGCCTAAGGAATCAGAGAGAGGGAGGTAAGAAAGAAGAGATATACGAAACATCTGCCAAGGGGGTTATGCGGATTACAAATGACAAGCGCCTTTACATTTGTGCCATTGTCCTTGAATCTCTTGAATGCATTCCTATATCGGCAAATCGCGGCTTCCGAAAATGGGTCAACGTGTTTTTCATCACTGTCTCCCTTAAAATCGACTGGTATCACTTGGACCTTTGATCTGCTGAAAGTAAACCCCCTGATAAAGCCATCATACATAGGCCGACCGATCATTATTCCATCCCCAGGATTTGCGACAACGCAGAAGATCTGATCCAAAGCTCCATATATGCCTGGGGTGGTTGCGATCATGCACTTGTCGATGAGGCGGTCCTTAGGAATCAGGAAGTAGGTGTCGATAAAGTTCACTAAGAGGGTGCGTAAGCTCTCGCTGCCATCAGCCCTGCCATACCTAAAGTCTTGATTCATCAATCGAAACTAGCTCCACTGATGTCAAAAATAGGTCTAGTGTGAGACCATTGGTAAGCTGGCTAGGAAACCTTTGACAATTTGGCATTTGAGATCTTCAATCATGAGTAACTTCTCCGCAAGTGAGAGGTCACTGTTAGTGCGCTCTATATTAACAGCATCTACCCTCTCTTCTTACGTGCCTAAACTTACATGAGGCCTTCCGGCTCCAATATCTTCTCGTAAGCCTGCCAGGAAACCGTTCACGGGCTATTGTCAGTTTTTCTTTGAACACTTTAGCACTTGCGATATATATACCTTCGTAGTGTCAGAGTTGGATTCCCTGTCTTCCTCCTCGAGGGAGTCGACGCTTGGGAAGGATAGGAAAGTCTTGACATCTTTAGCAACAGAGTCTGTGTTTGCCATCGTATATGATGATTTATTCGCTTGTATTGTTGAGGCAATTCGATGTGATAGAATAATAACTTGCACAAGGCTATTTCGCCTTCTTAAATGGATACAGGCGGCATTTAACTCTAAGTCCTTCACTACTACTCAGCTAAGATAATAGTAATACCCCTCCCTCGCTGTAAATACGTCTCGGTTCACACATATATGTTGTGTCTCTTCGTTTCTTTACTTTTTCAGCTTCGAAAGATGTTGGGCGTAGCTTCTTACCCTCCTAAAAAATAAGCAATGAATGACAATTCATTTAGTATATATTAATTCGACACTTCCAGTTTGTCTCCCATGGATATTAATCTGCAGTCACTAAGAAATACGCTGCACCAACTACACTGCAAAGTCACTCAATCTCTGCATGCCACGAGTTCTTTGTACTACCTTGTACGTAGGCTTCATCATTTCTGGGGAACCCTAACTGCCCGCCTTCAAGGATAAAGCATATTTACCGTCCGCTACGTTAGGGAGCGTGCAGATGCTCTCTCAATGACTTCATACCAATGTCAGACGTTACTCCGAAGCTTCACTCTACCTGATATTAAATTATCTCTAATATACCACATTTTCTCGATATGGCTAAGAGTAACCTTCCACAATCTGCGAAGCCTTCGGGTGTTTGCTTTATTGGTTGGATACAGGACTGTCCTCACTATTCTTAATGTGATCTGTTGAGGTGGTTTATCTTGATTTTCCCCATTGTGTGAGCTTCGGGGGGATATTGACGCGACATAATAGCGAGCGGTGACACTTTTTATTTTTATCGTTCTGAGCTCTTGTACAATTGGGTGAATATAAGGTTAAATAAGAGGTGCAGATGAGTAAATGAGTGGAACTAAACAGTTTACGTGAAATGAGCATTAGCGAAAGTGCAAATCGATTTTAGACTATACTACTTGTCCACATGCGCAGCTCATAACAAGCTTTCTGTAGACCTCTGCGTGACATACAGTCCATAGTCAACCAACAGTCATCACATCCGTGGGCCAGTGGAAGTCTATCCGGCCAGCAATGTCTATGGGCCTATGGGTCTATAAAAAATCTCTACTGTAGGCAGGCTGCTGCAGGTACTATACACTATCAATACTGCAGAGAGCACGCTTGAGAGCCTGCTTTTGAGCAGTGTTCCCAACGGGCAAGGCTGGGCTGCCAAAAATTAAAAACTGTGCAGGCCGGGCCCAAGATTTGAAGCCGGGCAATAACTGTGGCTGACTGGGCCAACTGTGGGCTTTAGGGTTAGGTACTCCACCATACAGTCGGTAATCTGTTGCGGTTCGGAGAGAAATCTAGAAGTCTCGTGAAGTTGCCACAATTCGTCAGGACACAGCTTCACGGTATATGGCGTAGGTTTATGGGGCCAAGATCATTGTAAATTACTATGGCAATCACTGTGACTATTATTGTAATATTACTATTACTACTGTAGCAAGTATGAACAGCACAGGACTGAATGTGTGCGTATACATCCAAAATTGCATGGAATTAGGCATAGATTCCACTGGTAAAACTGAGTTGTAGATCTGGTCTCCCCAATATCAAATTGTCAACATGGGGCGTAAAACATCGTGAGATCTCATCCGAGACCTCGTATCTCGAGATATGGTTCTTGCCAATTAGCTTGAACCACGGGATAGGAATCTCATACCAAAACCGCTCCGCGCTATTTCTACGATGTAATTTCCCTGGAAGCGGCCAAATAACGGTATTTTGACGAGATGTATCTACCGCTCAAAAACACAAACATGACAACAATATAGGAACGGCTACTCTGGTTCAACATCGGACATAACCACCTTATAGGGCATATCTAGTAGATTATTTAATATCAACAATTATCTTTATTGGACAAATATTCGTGGAGTTGACATGAGTGAATGGTGGAAGTAACTCAGGGGAAGGGTTCCATCAGCCCCACCATTTATCCATGTCCACTCCATGAATAGTTGTCCGATAAGTATGATTGTTAATGTCAATAATCTACTTGATAAGCTCGATTGGCTTGTCATGTCCGATCATGAATTGGAACATGCGGCGGTTATTTTGTTGAGAGTAAAAGAGAAAGAACGAAGAAGCTCAATTGTCTGTCGATCCAAAGAGAAGAAAAACTATAGACTTATATACGAAAGAGAGAGAAGGAAAACACAATTCCGACTGCTAAAGCCGGAGCTCAATGCCGAGTATCAGTGCCGAGCCCTCCTCCTCGCCATGGGGCACGCGAGGCCGATGGGGGCAGGCGAGACTGGTGGGGGCAGGCGAGGCCAATGGGGGCCGTAAGCCACCGGCCTCATGCCCGAGCCCGCCAGCACTGAACACTAGAGCAGCCACCGGGCCAAATCCCTAGTCAACATATTTCTCTTAATTTAACACGAAATACCGTCAAATACAGCCCAGGATTGTGGTTTTTACCTGTCCCAAATCCCGTCCCATCATCATCCCAATTGCCAGACTCAGGCTAACACCAATTACCAGTCAGATCGACTAACGTCATGATTTCTCAAGCTCCCGCCTGCCAGATAGTTCCGACCCAACAATCCGCTAGTTGATGCGTCCTGGTGCAATTGACTCCATATTCCAAGTGCAATTAATTGCATGCTTCCAACTGCGCTTGATCACATGCTCAGAAAGCCAACTCCCCCGCATACTCGAACTACATATTCATCCAGGGCAATTGATATTATTCTGTCCGTGTACACGTGGAGGTCCATAGGATTTCGTTGTGCTACGCATCAATTTCCTACGGAATACCGTCCGAAAAAACAATTTATCTATACGCTCCGCGTTGCCCAGGTCATTTTTCTCGCCAAAACCGAAGCAATGTGTGCCCATACCCAGTGAGATATTCGTGTATTAAATGAATGTGTATGGAAATGAGCATCTGAGAAGAGTAAGAGCTACATAGTAACTATAAAAAACAGCAAAAAAACATAGCATAGAGACAGAGAGAAGCCATCTATATGATAGCGTCTATGATAGCAGTAAGAAAAGACGGTGGTGAAAAATAATGTAATGTAAGTGTTATAAGTTATATCTATAATATCTTTATAATTCTGAGGTTATATAGAATCAGTCAAATATTTGAAATATCTTCATACAACGATTGAATTAATTATCAGTTATCATCCATTGGAGTATGGCACATGTCTAACTCGTCAGCATCTCACTAGGTGGTCATACTTACCATGTGTAATCCTGCATGCGGGCGCTCTCTCGAACCTGTGTACATGACTTCCTCAGACTCCGCAGAATCAGTCTTGTTATCCAACGCCGACTCTTGCAGCCGATAACCCTAGTACGGTATCACGACACCCGTCGGTAGTCATCTATAACTGTCCGTCGGGCCATAGACCTGCCGATGCTTCTCGTCATTCTGTAGTCACGGTAGGCTGCTTCTCAGTATATGTCTTTCGAGAGATAGGCTCTTGATCGACTTCTTAGTAGCCCTCTCGGTTCCCTTCGCGGTAGGCGGCTTTGGTAGGTGGCTTCGGTAGAATCTTGGTCGACTTCTTAGTAGTCATCTTGGTAGACCTCTCGGTAGGTAGTTCGGTATTTAGTTCGGTAGATCTTTCTCAATTGACCACCCGGTAGGCCACTTGCGACAGCTCTTGATAAACTTCGGTAACCTTCAGTAGTCCCTTCGGTACGTCTCTTAGTTGACCGATGCGTCTTTGGCAGGCCACTCGTCTGAGTCCTTTAACTTAGCTTGTCTTTGACTTGTCTCTATCTTTCAACATGCTTTGTCTTTTACCACTTGCTTTATCACTTTCGGCTTGCTTCATCTTTCGACTTCCTTCGTCTATTTCAATTGCTTCGTCTTGTCTTTGTGTTGAACTCTCGTCGTGAATTGAAGCGTTCAAAGGTAACTTGATCTTGTTATGGCGACTCCTAACACGGTGTTTAATGTTGCTCAATTAACCGCTGTCTATACTACTCGAAATCGTATAGTCATTTCATTCGTTGTACGTATTTCATTGCCTCTTGTATAGTATGACGACTTGGCCCGTAACGCGTCTTGCAGCCGAGGGGGTCTCGAAAATCGTAGGTGCTTAGGTCCATAGACTCAAATGCATGATCAACTTATTAAACGTTATCAAACTCCTCACTCTTGCAATTGGACTCGTGTCTAGGTGGTTCTCTCGATTGTTGACCTGAGCCGATACATCGAAATGGAGTAGCGTACTTATGTCGCCGAAAAGTCCGCGAGGTATGTGATCTCAGGGTTAGGGTTGCAGTTTTGCGTTCTTGCGAGATTCGAGTAGAAGAGGTTCTATTTGTGCAACCACGCAATAGATTGTTGAAAGGAGCATGCGCGTAGTCTATATATACAGTGAGAGATTTGTCTCTGTGCTCAAAAATAACCGACTCCATAACTCCACCACTAACCATCAAAGAAATTCCGTTCGTGATATCTAATATCCAGCTCACAGTTATTATTAAAATCCACACATTGTCTGTCGATATGCTCTTGGGAGAACTCATTCCAGATACGCCGTAAGGTATTCTAGAAAATAAGGTTTAGTAGGAATAGTTGTAGAATCTAAAGAACGTACCTTTTGTTTGTTTTAATCATTCTGCATGCACTCTAACTAGAGTATGGCAGTACCTAATTCCCCTCCCCCTCCGGACAGCCGGCTAGGTGGGGGAGCTCCCCTTCTTCTACCCTTCTTCTCCCCTCAACAAATGAAGATGCAACTGAATGATGGCGTGCTGGTACAAGACAAAGGAAAAGAGAGTGAACGACCGCTAGCTACACTCTGCTCGGCTCTGCTCTGCTCTACGGCGTGGGAACTTCCCGACTTCCGTGGCCGCCAGGAAGTCTATCACCGCTTGATCATACTTTTCTATGGGAAACAGCTCTGATATTTGCACGTGCCTGCACGTTCCCACCTTCCAGCCGGTTTCCCGCCCGACTGCTTTCCACAGTTCTCGCTGCTCAGTCCTCCACTTCCTGCAGTGGCGGAAGAGATGTTCCCGGGTCTGGGCCGCCTTTCCGCACCACCAACACTGATCATCATCCCGCTGCTCGAAGCGTTTGAGATATGTTGCAGTGGGGCGTGCCCGCACTTTAGTTGGTAGTATCTCGTGGCGAGGGACTTTCTGCTCTTCATGGGGATAGCTCTGCGGCTGCCAGCCTTTCCGTTCCGGTATCCATAATGCCTGCTATATCTCTTCTCCTCCCACTTGGCTTTCTTTGCTACTCTTCGCTCGGTGATCCTTCTTGCTCTATTCGCTGCAGAGGCGAAGGCCTGCTCTCGGACTGTGCGACCGCAGTTTTCGCAAGCTGCATTTGCTTGTGGATCTGCCTCTTCGTTTCCAGCGATGCCTGAGTACCTAGGGACCCAGCAAACTTCTGTTTCGATGCCACGATGCGTAGCACTCGTGCTTCGTTATTAATCCACCGTGCAAACTGCTGACCAGGCCCGATCTCGAGGTGTGCCGCACGTTGGACAGCTGCCTGAGAACCACTGAATATCGTCACTTTCTGCACCCCTTGTAGGCGCAGTCCCTCTGCTCTCTTAGCAGTCTCCTTGAGGGCGATCCATATCGCCCACAACTCCGCATCTAACACCTCCATCATTCCCTTCCGGAGGTAACTGCGGAGGGCCATCCAGCCTCCTTCGCCGTCGCTGCACACGGCCGCAAAGAACGTACCTTTGCTGGGGTAACAGTTTCTATACTGGCACAGACGAATTTATAGGTAGATATTTCGTCTTTCATAGGGTCCCAGCACTGTTCAATTTTGTTGAGTTCCGGTGAGTTTGAAGGCCAGTCCAGTGTTTTAAGACCAATAGCGTCTCGTCTCTCCACATTCACCCGCTGGACAGTTTGGTGTGCTAGAGCATTATCCTCCACAAGTAGTATTAGCAACGGTCCCAACCCGCAAGAACAGTTCCGAGTTAAGGTTAGGACCGGACCCAGACCGTAGCAACGAGTTTTACCGACCCAAAAACCTATTGGAGTGATTTCAATACAATGAAAGACTTCTTGTCAAGAATCGTTGCACCATATAGAGAACGGATGATTTACCTCCACAGCTTGTCAGCAAACTCGAAAGCCATTGTATATATGGACTGCTGGTCTGTTCACCCAAGCAAGGAAATGAGAAACTGGTACAAAACCATTAATTAGCTGGTAATCATCTTCATGCCAAGGGGTTGCACTCCGGTATTTCAACTTTGCGATGCGGGACTCCAACGAATTTTCAAGCACCATATCATATTGGCTGCCAGCGAATACTTTGTATCTCAAGTACAAAAGTGCCTCGATGATAATACCGCACCAGTAACTATCCGTCTTGATTTTCGCTTGCTCCTCTTCGAGATCAAGCACCCTCCTGGGTGTACCAGTGTTTACACGGGCTCAATAATGATTCAGAATTTGGTTTCAAGGCTTGGTTGAAGTCTCAGGTCCGTGGATGGAACTTGTCTTAGGAATGCCGTACCTCCGCTGCAGCGAAATATGTACTTCTTGCAAAAGATAATTCGTTTATGCAGAAAATCACTCGACTACATGGTCAAAGCAAGAGGCTCTAAGAAATCCCAGTATACTCAATCGGCATATCAACTTGACCGTGTTGAATTGCTGGGCGAGCTAGAGGATGAAGTACCTGTTCATGTTTATCCATATAACTCACTTCACGATATTGAGGATGAAGATGATATACCATTGGATATTGTCCGTCTTGCAGTACTTGCTCTCAAGAATTCAACTCTAGCACCCCAACACGAACCTCAGGCTATCATATTACACTTGTCTCGCAGTGGTACCCGCCACGGTGGTTCTGCAAATATTCAGAACATTGGCATCTTGCCAACAGGATTTCGCAGGAGCGCAAGGGTGGGTTCTTTATCTGCTGCATACTATGAGGAAAGTGAAGCTGAGGATGATAAATTTTGGGAGAAGGAGCAACAAGTTGAACCTCCTACAGGCAGTGAGCCCGAGGAAAGAAACACTGGGTGGGCTAATACAAATCTTCAACTGAGTGTATTAAAACATGCTGCTCGGTCCAGAGGAGGTAAATCCTCCCCGGAGAATGTACTATAGATATCCGGATTTCAATTCTGTTTCGTTTCTACGCTTTGTTTTGTTTTGTTTATATTCTGTACTGTCTATAAATATATGTCCTAATTCAAGTACGTAGCACTGGCACTTTGAGTCCCCAAGTGACATATTCGGGCCCAAGTACAAGCCCGCTGTGACAGATTTTAAAACTAGAACGGACTTCATCTGACGCTGACAGTAATCTGATATTTACACGTACGTACACCCCTTCTGACACCTGACGTACTATCTTCGTCGACCGGTACAGTACCCTCACCAGGTTACATAACCTGGCGACTGTGGCACATTCGACACCTGTTATAAATCAAACCTCGGACCCTTCATCTCATTAGTCAGTACCTACGCTTTACCGAACATCACCTTAGCCCCAAGATTCGGATGGATAAGATAGCGGCTATTGTCCAAGCCTGCGCTGGGCTCGTTTTGATATAAACAAGGATTTGCCGCGTAAACTAAGCATGCTACCGTGCTACGGTAAAGTCTAGGTTGAACACGCGCATGGCTCGTCACAAAAGAGAAGAGAAAAGAGAGAAGAACAAAGAGAACGTGTCTATTGTCTAAGAGTGGTGATGATCAATGAGAAGAAGAGAAAAATGCAAAGACTAAAGATTAGGCACTCTAGAACCGCACTAAACCTTCCAAGATTTTGCGGTTTACCTAGGTAGTTGTTGGTCTGCCGACAAATAAGAACGACGAAAGCAAACAAACAGAAAACATGGTAGAGTAGTGATCTCAATATGAACCAAAAATAAAATTGGGCAGGCAGCTGAGTATTAGTATAGAACACCGGACAAATAGCGATTAACATTGTTTAGTTTTCGAACAGGCACTAAACGTACCGCTGAAGAGATAGATTGAATTGATTTATGTATCTCTCCATGGTATTTCGTATATAGCACCTACATTATGAGGGCAAATCTAAGCTGGCACTACATATTGGCAACTGGTGAGAAATATGCGCAGAACCTGGTGTTAAAGGTATCAACGACACGTCGATTGAGATCGGATTAATCGAGGTCAGCCTTGAAGTGGAGCTCATGCCCGTCATCTGGAAACCCTTATCTTGTGTTTCGGATCCAATCCCCTCGACCACCCAAAAAACCAAAACTGGCCAATTAATATGCGGCAACCCCGCCCGAGAGCCGTAACAGCCCTTTTGAGTCAACCATATCGCGCAGCGAAAGCTACCAAAAGGTAGCACTATGATTGATATGTTGTCTAAAGCCCGATTTATAGGGTATATACATAGATTGCATGTCAACTGATAAAGTACCCGCGAAATGCATCAGTGCTGACGAGGTAGCTCGATAATTCACGCCCCAGATTATACCGAGAGCGGTGTCTATGATGAGGAGAGGGAGAAAAAATACCCACAAAGCTTCTTAACAGGCACTCCAGAACGAATGGGTATTACCGGCACGATTGTTATTTGATTGGCAATTGCAACCGACCGGGGGTGACGATGTATCAATTCATTACACTGCATGCAGAAAAACCTGTGTCTAAAAGCACTGGGGATACTAAGAGTGGAGGAATCTATTTGTTATTAATTCAATCGCATTTATTTATTAGATGGCCCGAAAAATCTTACGTAGGTAATTATATTCATGCAGATTTCAGGCGACCAACAGTAGTCTCGCTTCTGAAGTTCACCTGTCACAAGTTGCTTGTTCGCGCGATTTCGAGCTCGAGCACTTTCAGACGTGACTTAAAAGCGTCAATTCTTTCCTCCAATACACACTGTAACTTCAATGCGTGTGTGTGTGTTATTCATACTGTATTCACTCTACTTAGAGTATGACAGAATCCGTTTTTCCCCAATGCTCCGCGGTGTGACCCCGACGTGTCCGACAAGCCCTCCTCTTGGTCAGATTGTACCCCCCCCACTGCCCCTCCTACTCTCCCCCTCTCCCATGCAGGGTATTGTTGATGTCATCACAGTGGAATACCCCAACCAGCCAATCACCGTCCATTCCGCCCCACCCCCTTACTAGGTCTTGGTTGACTGACCAGCATGGTCGATCAAAAGTGCAGGAGGCACATTGAGGTTATTTGTGGAGCAGGTGCCAGGATTCGAACCCGTAGCACAGTAGTATAGTGGCACAGCTTCTTATACAATCATCAGCATGTTAACCACTACACTACGAGGACCCGCCCCTGTAACTTCAATGCTGCGCGAGTATATCTCAAAGTCGCCCTGAGAATCTAGCGCCTCAGGTTCGTCGCTGCGACGACAAATGTTTGCTCGGCTTCGGTTTTTCTTCACCTCTCCGCCGGCTAGTGAAAGCCCTCCCCAATGCGACTCTAAGCATCCACTACCATGGATCTCATGATCTATACCCAACATCCGGTCTCTATGCGCGCTTCTACTCACTTCTCGAGTAGGCCCACAGCTCTTGCACATAATCATTTTTTCGTCCATGACAATACCTCGGCCCCGCTCCAGTTCGCGACCATTGTGATACTCTCCATCATCATCGTTCCAAGACTCCCGGCTTTTGCTTCTTCTGTCACGGCTTCTATTTCTGAATATTCCCTCCCTATCATTCGATCTTAGGTCACATCCGTGCGTGTAACTGTGTTCTCTATTGCATGATAGGTTCTGCCATCGTATGGCCGGAGATGACTCTCGTATGGCCGGAGGTGAGTCTCTTATAACCGGAGATTGCTGTCGGGCTGATGGCATTCAGCCCGATCTATACATAGATACGTACGCACGCATTTACACTTGTATGCCATATATATATGGCCTTGTGGCCCTCTTAGATAATTTACAATCAAGCTTCTCTAGCATCACTATTTCAACATTCTCGCGACCGGCTCGCTGGTCTTGAGCTCGAATCGTGCCCCATTTCATAGTCTTGTCGATATCCAACTCGGCCCCATTCATGATCCCAATTCCCGAAGCCCGTCCCAACGTCTGATCCCAATCGCCGGGCATCTGAGGAACTTCCTGACTGTTGTGAGCTAGGTCGAGACATCTAGTCCAAGCGATTAGTGTGTCTTTGTCCTGGAGCTATCTGAACGACCTACTCGCTCACCCCCGACATATTCATAATCCGATGGAATAGGAAAACTATCCCCTGTCCTTTTGCGATTCGCTGGAGATACTCGTATAGCTATAGGTATGTCGTAGCCTGCTGTCCCTGTGTCAATGGAATAAAGATTGCTAGCCGTACTTGATCTTTTGTTATTTCTTGGAGCCGGCCGCAAGGTGCAATCCCCTTGTTGCGTGTCTTTCGGGAATGTATCTCTCCGGTTATTCGTTGGTGAATCTCTAACAGCCACTGATTCTACTCCGCAATCAGAAAGATACACCCTGTTTAGACCACGGGCCTCACCTGAAGTAGCATAAGACGACTGTGAATCCGATGGCGGGTAGTCTTCATCAAGTTCAGCGTCAACAATCTCGGCAGGTCCTAAATACATCTGCATGGATAATCGGCGTTTGCTCTACAGAACGTCGACGATGGTAGCTATCAATATAGTCCTCCTAGAGATATTTATATTCATTCATCATCTTAAGAGATATAAGCTAGTTAGCTTCAACGTTGTTACCTCCGCCAGAGAATCTTACTCACTGTTATCCTGAGAACCCGCGCTGAAGGACGATATATACCTGTGCTGGAAAGCGATGAGTATTTTACCGCAAGATTCAGCCCCACCGTTACCTATAACCCCGCCTTAAAAGATTCCTTGCATGGGGAGTGCAGCGCCAATGCGACACGGCAAATCTCGTTTATCGTTTGGGGCTTTGCCATATTAGTAAGTACACGCGCATGCAGGATATCCAATGTAGTATCTCGCAATTGATCCATTGTGCTTTTAAATGTTGTCTTACCCAACATGTTGCTGACCTCTACTTTAATAAGTTATGATCATCGTATGCGATCAGGAGTCGTTTTCGGCAGAAAATACTACTGTACCTTATCTGGACATCTTTAGTTCAGGATTCACAGCTTACTGGCTAGGTCTCTCCTACCCGTTTAGTTTCTGCAATTTCTAGATCATCATGCATTTTCAAGATCCTAAAGTGAATCAAAACCACCGTGAGAGCTGGTATGATCCATGCACGAGTGATAACCTGGACCGACCACTCAAATATTGTGGTTGTGCTCTCCAGCAAGCGATCGTCCCGCTAGTAACGTAGTAGAAAAGGCACTAGCGGCAGTACAAATAGCTTCACTCTTTCGTTAAGAGTTCGCTACCCCATCTTTTTTCTTCTTATTTCCGATGGCGATGGAACTTGAAAAAAGCGCACTTTCCGGTCCTCAAAAGCGAAAGGATTTGGACACCGATGAGCCTGAACCCGATCTACAATGGCCATTAAACTTGGAAACATATACACGGAGCTGTAACACCCCCTCAGAGACCTAAACTTAAGCAGACTTACAGCTCAATTTGTCATATGCAGGGACTACGGTCTTGATATGCAGCATGAAATTGACGGGACACCCGAGTTGCCATGTGAACTGTTCGAACTAGACAGCTTGGTCCGCTTCATTGGGTCGAATTACGAGGAGACTATCATTAAGAAGTGCATTGATGAGGAACTTGCAAGGATTTGGAAGCGTAAGGTACATGGATGAACTGTCCCAGGATTGGAAAAATATTTATGACCCTAACGTCTCTACCTGAAGGCTCGTCCGCTCGGACCCAAGTTTAAACACTTGTACGTAGTTGTATCCATTTCATTGTCTGTCACGGAATACGCTCCATAGACCTACTAGTGCTATACTGCATTGTATCGCGACGAACATGTTAACGAAGCCAATATTATGCAGCTACATCAACATGACCAGTGCAGAGAAGCTTCACATCTCGGCAGAACTTTTTAAGCAACTAGTGACCTGCTACGAAATGCCATTAGCATTCATCCGATCCCTTGTCCGATACCACCATGACCCGCTATATTACGGCAGTCGGCTTCAAACCCTAAACCCGAGCAATGGCCAAGTATACGGTATATATACCCCTGCACACACAAGACTACTTGATTATAACCGCCCGAATTGTAGATTTTTGGTACCTCCTCCGTGCCCGAGTCTCCAAACCTGCAACGAGCAAGACCTGGGACCTCAAACACATGCGCACTAAGCATCTCCCGCTGGCGAAAATCAAATGAATCCTTTTCATCTTTTGCATTTGGATGATCAGAAAACGGATATTCGTGGCTTCGAGCTGGCGGTCTTTTTTCAATACGACCTTTTCGACGAAAAAATCAACCATTGTCATTGTTAATTTCCACGCCCACGCTCGTTCGAGAGAGCCTGTTGAGGAGCCCCATAAACGTCTGGTACACTCATTAGAGCATGGAGATAGCATGGCAATGGAGAAAGATCCTTTCTAGGTGCATCTGGTGTATGTGGGCGTTGTGTTGCACTGGTGGAAAGCTACACTCGCGTTTTTTGCTAATGAGCTGATCTTCCACGTATGCGTTATCAGTCTCAGATGTTCTCGTATAACTAGAATCTAATTATTTCGTAGGAGAAACAGATTGAGAAAAAGATGATGGCTCAGTCGGATCGAGAGAAAAGACCTTCGGATATGGACAATGTTAAAACTAACCGCGCACTCCACGCCATGACTGCACACTGTCTTCGATACGCTACCGAACTGTCCTCGATAATTGCTGTGATTTCTGAGTTGCAGTATCAACATCGCCAGTGTCAGCAGACTTTAAAAATCCGTGAGAGCGACAGAATCCAGCGGGCGCTGCGTCAAAAACTTGCGGAGGCACGTTCTATTGCTCGCGCGCAGACCGAATTATCAAAGAAGATCAAAAATACTTTAGCTTTAGTTAGTTTTCCTCCAATATTATCAGGAGCGTATTCTCTAACAGCCGATGGCAAAGTTGTTCCATTCGGTCCAAGCAGAACACGGTGACCGACAAAACTCTATCCTCACCTTCGGTAGAAATGCCGCAAAAAATACGTATATACTGGCTGCACAAACCAAGGACGATAGCTTTGCGATGAAGACTGTTGCCATCGTTATGATGTTTTTCCTCCTCGGGACAGCTTTCTCGGTGGGTCAAACTTCTAAGATATTAATAAAAGTAGCCTACAGTCACTAAAAATCTTCTAGGCAATTCTAGCTCTTCCGTTTTTTGGTGAAGATAGAACCAAGCGTGATACCATCTGGATGTGGCGGATATCGACCGCAACGACAACGGTACTTGCTTTTATCGTATACTTTGTGCTCTGGAAAACGAGGACAAAAACAAAAGCAGTACTAGAAGATGGTGACATAGAGATGCAGTTTCTGCCGCAAATGGCAAGGCATGGATCAACTCGAGCTGGACAATAGGCATTCACATTGTAGACTTGGAAAACATCTGGGAGATAACGATAGTAACATGTCTAGAGTCCGGATTATTACGCAGACAGGTATAGATTGTTCTGGATTGTGATCAAAGGCACCTGTAGATACAGTATGGATTTTACTTACATGTCAACAATCGCCAGGATGATATAATTCTTCAAAAGCTCTGATCCGTCAGTTGATATCATATATAAAATGACTCTGTTATTTGACCAAAAAGACACTGTACAATGTGCATGAACTAGACTTCCCAATAGCCCATCCTGTTTGGTAAATGCACCGTCGTATCAGTGAGGAGAAGGTATAAACTTCTCAGACAACCCAGTGAAGAATGTTGCGAGTGTAAAGCGGAAGAAGTCTATTGAACTATCCAAGGGAGGATCTGTGTCTTTATATACAGGAGAGCCTGGAGCTCTGTGGAAGTCTATGGAAGCATATGGATTGGAAATACCAGTGGCGAGTGAAAAGTTGTGTACCATTTGTTTTTTCTTTTTTGGCGATGTACCTCGACCGAGAACTTTAGCCGCTGACCGATCGCAGTTAGAACAATCCAAGAACTCCAATACCTTGTCTCACGAACATAAGGGGCTTTATCAATCGGTTCACCTAAACTTTGCCTTTGCATTCGGATATACAAATTGCCCCCCATTTCGGCGACTGATTTTGCCCAAACGTAGGTACTCGGATCATTGAATATGAGTCCGAACACCCAATTTCTAGAAGAAACGCCCACTAAACGGGGAATTATCAGAACACCACGCACTGACTGAACTGGGCAAAGCGCGGGAAGAAAGTGAAGATTTGCAGCAAATAGACGTCTCAGACTCCTCCCCACAAGTCAATACGCTTGTCACTCAGCAAAATTGACTTCCGATGTCCGGACTCATGTTCCATGACCCGAGTAGCAGATTGAAAGCATATTCGGGTGCTTCCAGGTCTAAACTGACGCTACCACCGAATGTGGGAAATGGTGCCAGCGTTTAAGGATTCACTGCAGCAGCGGAGGTCGCGGTACCCCCACTTCCAGACGTCGAAGCACGTTGCACTGTTGCCGTACATGTACAAACCCGGGGCAGAATGGGTCCGATTTACGACTACTATAAGCTCGGCAAAGTACCATTACTCATCTCTAGGCACAATGTGTTGTGACGATGGATAGGTATCACGAAGCCTTCTAAAAGGCTAAATCCCTACAGAAGATGGTGGCTCGGCGCCTCATACAGATATATGTCTAAGGGAGAAAACGCTGGCACCATTTTCGCGGTATGTAGGATGTGATGACGAGTGAACCTGTTTTGGAGAAGATTTGAGGCCCGAGGGTCAGAAGCGAGGCAGCAGAGGCGGGAATGGAGGAAGGATGAGGCAGAGGAGATCACTCTGGAGAATGAGGTTTTTGTTATAATACTTGTTATCTGACTGAACCTGGGAGTTTGGAGATTTTCTGGGTGGATGATTTTATTTTCTTATTGCAACTTGATTCTGGTGTGGATTGGAAAGTGTGATACGCTCGGTATTTTCTTGTTATGTGTGCGAATAATCAGGTATGATTACAATTGATGAAACAATGACAATGTATACATAGTGTGAACCGCTTTAGGCAAGACTGTTAGGTTTCCATTCGTAATTTTCCGGTACCAAGTGCAGAGTTTAGCAGTTGAAATGTATTCACCGCGACCATCGGGAGCTCCAATAAGCTCACAATAGTGAGCAAAGCCGCAAGCACATGGAAAAATATAGTCGGAAAACGGCTATATAAAGTAAGTAAAGGAATCTGCAAATGATCTCTTCCCCTGTGTTATTCAATGATACCGGAAGTGATTAGAACCAGAGATAGTGTCTATTCTCCAAGCACCTCGAGTGTATGACTTCAAGAAAGCTATACAACAACTAGCTCTAAGCGGCTAGTCACAACACAGGCTATCAGATTGTACAATTTGATCGGATTAATCAATCTTTTGTCCCTGTGTTAGGACAACATCTCTCTCATATAAGTAATACTTCCTCTCTAAAGGTCGCTATACCACACTCGGCTTTATTATCTGATTTACGGCGATGTCATAGACAAAGGTGTGATCTTGCAAGTTTTTAGCCTGAAACTTTTGATGTTTATAGCACCAATTAAGCATAGCAATATTCAATTCTGCCAGCGTAGTATTTACAGCACTGTAGGTTTCGAACCTGGGCCTAATGATTTAAGCACCATGTTCAGCCGACTAAGCTAAGCTAGTTCTTGTATCTCCATAACCTCTAAGCATTTCCGCTTTGACGAAATATCATTGAGACCGCGGGTGACATAGCCGGCCAAAAGAAAAATGATATCAGCAAGTTTCTAGCCTGAAACCTTGTGTTTACAGCAGTGCGAGTTAAAAAATATGCAAACCCACGCCTGGCATGGTGGGCCAAGCTCAGCAGGCTAAGCTATGTGATTAGTTATTACTAGGTATGGTGGCGGCTGCCCCCCCCCCTTCGGTAAAAAACAATCCTAAACCCCAAAACCCATGATATCCAGCCAGCTCTCAGCCGGTTCACATTACGTCCAGCCAGCCGAGAGCCAGCCCATCAAGATTGCGTCCAGCCAGCGCAGAGTTAGCCCGTCCAAATCATATTCAGTTGACCAAGAGTCAGCTCATCCAGATCATCTCAAGCTGGCCAAGAGCCAGCCTATCTTGACCATGTCCAGCCAGCAGAGAGCTAGCCCGTCCAAATCGTATCCAGCGAGTCGAAAGTCAGCCCATCTCAATTGTCTCTAGTCTGCAGATAGCCAGCCTATCCAGAGCACGTCCACCCGTCTCGATCATCTCCAGAAATTCGAGAGCCAGCCCATCCAGATCACGTCCAGCCAGCCGAACCCGTCCACATTGTATCCAGCCAGTAGAGAGCAAGCCCGTCTCGATTGGCTCCAGACATTCGAGAGCTAGCCCGTCCAGATCGCATCCAGCCAATGCGTCCAGATCGTTTCCAGCAAGTTGAGAGCCAGCCCACCCTGATTGCATCTAGCCAGCTCGAATTGCTGACCAATAGCAGTTGTGAGAGCCACACTCAAGCAAAGCGCCACGGTTCACTAATCATGACCGAAAAAGACCATCTGCCAACCAATGAGCATTCTGTAATTTGCCACAGTAAGATGGTACGTACCACCATCAACCAATGAGAATGCTTCGAGCAGACAAACCAAGTGTATAACTATTAGACGAGCAATGTAGGCGGCTTCACCGTCTTCGGGGGAGGTAAACTAGCTCGGATAGACTGTCTCCAGTAAGCTTCCGGCATCGTAACCAGCCTCATTCCAGCCTACTGAGAGTCACCATATCTGGACTGCTTCTCGTAAGTTTATCGCTACCGTCTCCAGTCTCCTCCCAACTAGCTCTAAGTCACCATTAGTCACCATCCTCCATTCGTATGGGAGTCTAATAACTCCTACGAACTCGTCAATTCGACGGGGAAAAAAGTCTATTTGGGTGTGTAAAATGGTATATGGTGTCTACCTACTGGAATACTTTCATAAATTCTAGACAGAGAAATAGGTAGTATGCCGTAGAAGCTTCCAGAAGTTGCCTCCATTTGCGAATTCCGTCCATCTAAAAATGGTAAACACGAGCTGTGTAGCATTGTAGAGTATTACTGATTTAGTGTCACACTCCACACCCCCAAAGCTGTAATACAGCATTGCTGAATGAGAACCTTCAAATATAGAGCACCGGGAATCCCCGGGTTGTGGCTGGTGGATTTAGTTCGCATTTAAGATTTCAAAACTAGTCTCGATACTTTGCCAGAATTTGCACACCTTTAGTCGGACGGAACTCTGTTATTCAAGCGGAGGACTTTGACTTGGCGGCCTCCCATGTCGTACGTTTGAGGCTGCAGTCCGCACGCATTTGCCCGTCAGTGATGACCTGGGGGCACATTGAGATATCCCCGCTGCAATGTCTCCCAACCGTTGTTAGATATCACAGACAGTGGTGTGGTCTTATCCCTTGGCTACAACTTGATACTTGCAAATCTCGGGTATGGCGGAACGGCATGGATTGGACGTACGTAATACCACGACGGACTTCGTCGGACAATGAAGGACACAACTAGTGATTAGTTGCAGTTGCATTGCGGCTGCAGACCAGGTGCTCGGATGTTTCTCCTCCACCTACCGACACCACCGCTATGAGTTGTCGCAATTTGCAATGCCATCTCCGTTTGAGTACATATACTACGCACGTGGCTGTCCTGTCGTACAAGAGGCAAGGACTCTCAGTCGCTGACAGATAACGCTTGCAATCGAATAAGCTTTATTTTTGATCCACTAGATCGGGCCGTTCCCCCGCATTGCTGCTGCGGCGGATCTGATTCGCCACTAACAAAATGGCTTGCGTAGGCTGAGCCTCAGATGTCTCGGATACACTGTCCCAGGCGTGCAACTGCTCGCCAACACCTCCCCAGCACGTTACGTCGACCCGTATGCAACCAACTACCTCCGTGGATCGGCTCCTCGCTTTATGGAGAGGCTGGGTGCTGTTTGCTTGCAGCCGGCGTGGTTGTCGTGACACGCTGCGTAAGGTGGTTCTGTGCTGTTGCTGCTGCCTGAGGGTCCATCGCGGACGTGCAGTTCGACACGACATGATGCCATAGGGCTGACACTGCATTCGCTAAAGCAGCCATCTATAAATACGCCAGCGTCCCGTTTAGCAACAGCTAAGCTTTTCGGGGTTCCCCGTGTGATTCAGCGCAGCGATGAGACTAAAAACAGCCGACAGTTGCACGCCCGAACGATATTTACGGCAATAATGTTCTAAATCTGCTCAATTAATTGTCCAACTGCTTTGGGATTTCTCGTGCTGACCTCTGTTTCCGTCTAAGATTCTCACGACTTCGACCCTCACATCGAGCGGCGACGTCTGCCTAAATCCCTCACGTTTGACAGCTGAAAACTGCGTCATCTTCTATTCGATTCGCATACTTCCAGGTAGTACCAGTCCCTGCCTGCATTCCGCGAATCGAACGCTGTTTATTGGCCCGGAATCATTGTATCTGCAAGTAAGAACAAAATAAGCCACGATGCACACGTACTTCATATGCCATTGGATATACCTACAGGCACAGATCGAAATTTCAACACTACCTATAAAGTCTGCCAAGTTTCTTCCAAGCCTAAGTTCACCACCGCCTTTCTTGGGTCTCTTTCCTACGATGAAGCTCTTCCTCGTAGTTTCGATTCTCTTCATATTGACCGCTGCGGGGGTCTCCGCCGGCCCCTTTCCAAGTGCATCCTCTCCCGCCGTCTGCACAGAATGCACCCCCCGACCCACCTCCCTGCTTACCGCGCCCTATCTCAACATCTGGCATGGCCTCACCGACGCCGAAGTCTTGTCCATAACCAAGTTCCTTACCTCCAACTCCTCGAACCTAGGGTTGAACATAACTCTCGCACCCGATTCGCAGACACAAAACAGCACCGCCGGTCTACCTTCCCCAAATTCAACTGGCGGAACGGCAGGAACAAATACTCTGTACCTCCCTCTCTCTTCCCTCTCTCGTTTCCGGTGTGCTGATGAACTACAGATTGCTCGTTGAGCTACTATTGCCAAACAAGACCGATGCCCTAGCGTATTTGGAAGGAAAAGCCCCTCCGCCACCGCGTTTCGCGCACGCCATCCTGGATATCCGTACTACAAAAACAGCGTATATCCAAGACTTTGTCGTCGGACCACTCCCTATTTCCCCGCGCACCACAGTGAATCCGCTAAACTACCCCTACAACCACGGGGGGAGGGTGAAGAATACGATGGTGAAAGGAGATACGAGCGGAGACTGGTTAACCCAAGTGGCGGTAAATATGTCTGATATTACGATGAAATTGTGGGGACTAAAGATGGCGGGAGATGCGAATGATACGCTGGCTATTAATGTGTATGGTGTTGGACCGGTGGAGGAGGAGGGGAGGCTCATTGTTTGGAACCAGTTTAGCGGTGTCACGGGTGGAGCAGGGCTGGATACGGGGACGTTGCTGCCGTTAGGATTGTAAGTACATGTATTGCCTACGGCTCGGCGGACGCAAGAGGACTGACGCCGCCAGATATATTCGCTACGATTTGACTGGCGACACCGCAGACGACTGGGAGGTGACGGGGGTGCTATATAACAGCATCTTCTATCACTCTTTGTCATCGTTCCGTGCGGCCATCCATAAACCAGGGTTTATAATCAACGGCGCCAACACTGATGGAGATTGGGCCTCTACCGACCGCTCTGGTCCTCCGTTGCTAGAAGACGAACGATTCCCACCGATCCCTGTTGCCCCTGCAGGAAGCAGGTATAAAATTGATGCTGAAAAGATGTACGTTGAGTGGATGGATTTCAGCTTCTACATTGCGTTCTCCCGAGACACTGGGGTGAGGATGTTTGATCTGAGGTACCGGGGAGAAAGGATCGTATATGAACTGGGGATTATGGAGGCGATGGCGGTTTATGGTATGTCCCTGCTCATCGCCGAGGGCCGGCAAACCCTCCCCCCCCAACCCCCGCTCGCCCCGTAACACCGGAGGACTAGAATGCTGAGCCTGCATAGCCGGAAACGACCCAGTACAATCCGGCACCGCCTTCTTCGATAGTTTGTACGGTTCGTCAACCCCCTGTCCCCGCCTCTCTCCCCGCTAACCCCCCCAGGCCTCGGCGTAACCTCCTTCCGTCTCCTCCCCGGCTTCGACTGTCCCACCTACGCCACGTTCCTGAACACGACCACGCACACCCCACAATCCACTCCCTCGCCGGGCTCAATCTGTATTTTCGAGACCGACGGGACTTACCCGCTGTTCCGGCATACTCAGAATTACATTGCTGCGGCGAAAAACGTGTTTCTTACGTTGAGGAGTATTTCGACGGTGGGGAATTACGATTACATGTGAGTTTATCCCCCCAGGGTGGATGATAGGGGTTTAACATGATGGGGTAGGTTGGATTATACCTTCTACACCGACGGCAGCATCCAGGTCGAGGCACGGGCAAGCGGGTATATTCGTACAGCATACTATGCGGGGAATGGAGAGTATGGGTATAGGATACATGATAACTTGAGTGGATCCATGCACGATCACGTCCTAAACTTCAAACTCGACCTCGATATCCTTGGCACCGCCAACACAGTTGCTACGTCCGAGTTCGTGCCAACAACGGAAAAATACCCCTGGTCTTCTAAGCCCGTCAACACCTTCAAGCTCCGCAAATCATTTTTGGAGAGCGAGGATGAGGCGGGTATAACCTGGCACCCGAACGCGGCGAAGTCTTACGCAGTGGTGAATAAGGAGCATAAAAACCGTTACGGCGAATACCGCGGGTATAAGATCCGCCCGCTCACCCCGGGCATTGTGAAGACGGTGAAGAGCAGCAAGATGCTGGGAAAGGCGGCAACGTGGGCGGAGAGGAATTTGTGGGTCACCAAAAGGAAGGATAGCGAGGCGAGTTGTTGCCATCCGTATGCAAGTCTGGATGTAAACGCCCCGCCGGTGGTGTTTGAGGATTACCTCGATGGCGAGAAGCTGGTGCAGGAGGATTTGGTTTTATGTATGCCCCTTTCTCATCCCTGAGCGGCTGTGCAGACTTTCTCCCCGAGTACAAGCGGCCGCTGACGAAGTAGGGTTCAACATTGGCATGCACCACGCCCCGTCAACGGGAGACTTGCCCACCACTACCTTCACCTCCGCAAATGGCGGGGTTAGGATTGAGCCGATGAATTACTTTCTCAACAACCCCGGGAAACGGACGAGGCAGATGGTAAGGGTCGGGGTGGATGGCGCTGGAAAGCTTAATGTTACGACGTTTGGAGCGCAGGAGATGGGGAGGTGTAGTGTGCGCATTATTGGGACGACGGAGGGGTGGAGCCTTTAGGGAGGGGTGTATGTAGGAATGGCAGGACCAAGGTGGCGGGAATAATTGCTTTCTTCCTCTTTTCTTATTTTCGATCATGGGCGGGTTGAAAAGTGTAACTTGCTACTTTTCTGCTATCAATGTACATATGCGAGTGATCAGTAATGATAGCACTTGACATGCAAAAGATAATTTGTACAAAATGGCTATTTGGGGGCAATAAGTGGAAGCTATATTGACACGTACACTTTACACTTTAAGCATCTCTACGTGCAACCTTTTTATCACAGCTAATACCAGCGGTCTCCTTGCTTCATGGTGATGTCACTCGGCCTCGAATTTCTGAGCCTGATTAGCCAATTTTCCCGGTGGTAACTGATCGTCCTGAAAATTTGAGAAACCAAGCACTTTTCCTCCGTGATTAATCACTCCATCCTAGTGTCTTTGCCTCTAGCTATCACCTTATACTTTTGACTTGTCTCCTGCCCATCCGGTAGCACCAAGCATCATTTTTCTCGTCGGCTATCTTGTAGAGAGCGCCATAGTGATGGTTGCGCTCGAAAACCAGCCATCTGACAGACAGCTTGCGAGCGACGAGCAATCTGGGAACGAGAGCAGGTGATGGTTGACTTCTCTGCATTTCACCGTTCAGCACAACATATCCTCACACAAAGTCATCGCTCAGAGTTACAACCATCATTATGATAACGCACAAGCTCCGGGATATAGTACTTAAGGATCCCTTCCCTCTCTGTAGATACGCCTGTACCTGGAAGCAAGAGTGGTTTTGCGTAGTTGGCAGAGAGCTGATCTTTTGATGAAATCGTGGCTCTTCATACAGTATCACTCATCAGCGGAGAATATGGTGCTGTTGCATATATGGTTTATCTCCCTGACGTATGGCTTCAGTTGGGCTGATGCATAATCTCTCTAAGATGATGGTCATTCCGGGCTCAGCTGGAGATGCCAGACTCAGCTGGAGATGCCAGCTGAGTG